>Ga0080064_1000095_pt1 | contig 259234 bp, 229 predicted proteins | sample Subgrocontami54m_FD_69260 | JGI IMG/M metagenome (GOLD analysis project Ga0080064, IMG submission 69260) | Subsurface groundwater microbial communities from S. Glens Falls, New York, USA - GMW46 contaminated, 5.4 m (SPADES assembly) (version 2) ...
TTTATGACTGACTTTAATTTTAGAATTTCATTTGGTGATGATTTCTTGATTAAAGCCAGTTGTATTCCAACTTCTTTATTCCCTGATTTTTACTCTTTTTTTGCTTAAGTTAGTGCCATTCTTCACAGGGGTGTAATTTGTTAATAGGGCAGTAGCGTTATATTAATTAGAAGGAAGCAAGGATTTATCCTTGCCAATGATAGACGAGGTTGAAACCTCGTTTCCGTAAAAGAGTGCCTGACACCCTTTTTCTTCGGTCAATCGTTCTTTTCTTGGCATATAGCATTGAAGCACAATAATATTAAATATATTTTAAGTTTTATTCTCGGAATGGTGCCTGACACCTTTCATGCCCCTTTTTTACTTCAAAAAATATCAGCTATTTTCCAATGTTTTTTGTATGCTATATAAGCAACTACGGGTGCAATTAAAAGTGCAAGTGGAAAAAGAAATTGTAAATCATTCATTATATAAGTCCTTTAATTTTGTTTGTAGATCGCCAAGTTTTATTAAATTGGTAGATATGCCCAAAACAGCTATAAAGAAAGCTATTGACGATAAAATCGTAACAACTGGATTATCAGCTGCTTCATTTACCCCATAAACCCATGTGCCTCCAGCTATTGCTAAAAATGCTATAAGCTTCTTGTTTGCAATATCGGCTTTTTTGTTTATGATATCTATTTTATCTTTTATTTCCATAGTCAAAATTATATCATTTTTTTGTAATTTGTTGTTTTTTTATAAAGTAGTACGATTTTTTTTAAATAGAATTCTGCATTATGCAAATAAAAGGCATAAAAGAGTGACACCCTTTTTTTGAGCTTATTTATGTAAAAAGTAAAGTAAGAGATATTTTTTAGTTTTTATTTATATTTGTGCGGTATAATTTTGCTAGTTGGGACAAATAGAGAGCTACGAACTCTCTATAAGCTTTTAATACAATCTTGTTGCTAATAGCATCAAGATAATAACAATTATGAGGGCTAATCGCATTGTTATATCCTTTAGTTAAAGGCTGACCCTGTCCCACCTTCTCCTTCACAATACAATCAAACCAATCATAACCGCCAACTAGAACTGTAATTATAGCTGATACTTCTCTAGAATTTTACTAACTGCTGCATGACTTATATTTAAAAAACCCGCTATCTCGCTTTTTGTATAGCCGTACATGTAAGCTTTTTTGATACCGTCATTTCTGTTAATATCTCTGTCAAACTCAAAAAAAGTTTCTAGTCTTTTACTCAATACTTTAAGTTTACCGTCTTCTTTAACTATCAATTTTGGAGATTTATAGACTGTGTCTATGGCATCCGTATCCATCTCACTGCTAATATAGTCTGCGTACTCATCATAAGTCATATCAAAAATCTTAGAGTTATTTAGAAGTTCATAGTAGTTATGTTTATATTTCCATTGAAAAAAAGATTGGTACTTGTAGAATTCTACTTGTTTTACCATTGCTGCTTTTATGGGGTTTCTCTCTATGTATTTTGCTACTATCCAAAAGTGAGCATCATCAAAGAGAGGATAAGATTTGTACCTTCCTTGCCAGAGATGACCGCTTCTTGTGTACCTTTTGTTGAAATATTTGGAGTATTTATCGTTTATAAATTGAATAGCTTTTGAGAGGTTGGCTTGTTTGGTTTCTAGTAAGAGATGGTAGTGGTTTGTCATAAGACAAAATGCGTGTATGGTAATCTCATACTCTTTGGTAAGTTTGAGCAGTAAATCTAAAAAGAAATTATAATCTTCGGGTTCAAGATAGATAGCTCTTCTCTCTACTCCACGGTTTATAATATGATAGTGTCCAGCTTCTTGGTATCGTTCTTTTCTTGGCATGTGGTATTGTAATAAATAATATATTAATATTTAATTAAGAAAAGTTTTAAAAGAGTGCCTGACACCCCTTTTGACACCCCTTTTTCTTCTTTTTCTTCTTTTTCTTCACCCCTTTTTCTTCACCCCTTTTTTAGCTTTTTTGTTTATCTTAAAAGTAATCTGCAATTTTCCAATGGTTTTTTACTGCGAGTACACCTATTATGATAGCTGCCACTAATGATATTCCATATAAAAGTTCAATAGTCATCTTCAATCTCCTTTATTTTTACAATCACTTGTCCTAAACGGACTAAATTAGCAACTACACCTATTGATGAGAGAAAAAATGCCAACAATGCAAAATAGCTCACAATATCAGCTTTACCCACACCATAAATCCAGCTACCACCTGCAACTGCTACTAGCAACAATAATTTTTTATAAATTAAGTCACCCCTCTTAGCAATAATATCAGCTGTATCTTTTCGTTCTTGTAATGTCATGTTGAAATTATAGCAAAATATAAAAAAGAATAGAAATGAAAGATTTTAAGAGAGGTAGCGTTATGTTAAGCAGAAGCAAAAGATTAATAAAAAACTAAGAAAAGTTTCAAAAGAGTGCCTGACACCCTTTTTTTAAACAGGGAACACAAAAGAGTGCCTGCAGTAAAAGAGTGCCTGACACTTTTTTAGACACTTTTTTCACTTTAGTAGGGTTTAAACCCAGTCAGCAATTTTCCAATGTCTTTTAACAGCTAAAAATCCTATAATAGCAGCAAATACAAAACCTAAAGGTATTATTAAAATTCCTATCTCACTCATTAGATATCCTTTCGAGATTTTTTGTCCATACATTCATTTTCACATAAGTCACAAAAATTGCTATCGAAACAAATATAAAAATAACAGCAAATACATATCCAACAATATTTGAATCTGATATATATTTTAGTGCATATGTACCAAACGCTCCATCAATTGCCAATAATATAATTAATTTCTTATAAAGCGAATCAATTAATTTAGCAATAATATCAGCTGTATCTTTTCGTTCTTGTAATGTCATGTTGAAATTATAGCAAAATATAAAAAGAATAGAAATGAAAGATTTTAAGAGAGAAAAGTAGCGTTATGTTAACTGATTAAGCAAAAAACAAGAAAAGTTTCAAAATGGTGCCTGACACCCTTTTTATTCAATCCACCAGCACTCGCAAGCAGCACAACCATCTTCTTATAGATTATATCACTCTTTTTGGCAATAATATCGGCTTTATCTTTTCGTTCTTGTAATGTCATGTTGAAATTATAGCAAAATATAAAAAAGAATAGAAATGAAAGATTTTAAGAGAGAAGTAGCGTTATGTTAAGCAGAAGTAAAGAAAAGTTTCAAAAGAGTGCCTGACACCCTTTTTAAAAATCATATACACTTCAATCTGGTGAATCAGTACTTTATAAGCAATAGTTCCAATTGCAGTTAATATTCCAAGAATGAAATATAATAATGCTTTAAAAACCTCTTTTAAATCTGATTTTGTCTCTTTTAATTTATCAATTTTGCTCATGAGAAAATTATACCGCAATATAAAAAATAAGAGAAATTTATTTATGAATAGAATTAAATATTATGTAAGAAAAAGCATAAAAGAGTGCCTGACACCCCTTTTCTTGATAGAAAAGTAGCGTTATGTTAAGCAGAAGCAAAAGATTAATAAAAAACTAAGAAAAGTTTCAAAAGAGTGCCTGACACCCTTTTAATAAAAAAAAGGCAAAAAAAAAGCCCCACCAACTCCTAAGAGAAAGTGAGGCTTAAAGTTTAGTAACTTTTGTCCGCATTGCACCTCAAGAGAGGTGAATCGGAGAAGGCAATTACTATTAAACGAAGTCAGTAATTGCGATTTCACCAGTAAGATTGATACCTGTAAGAACTAATAAAGTATCACCAGCGTCAAAAGAACCACTGTCATTTTCATCGATTGCAACATAAGCATTGCCAGAAGCTACCGCATTGAATGCAATGAAAATTCCATCATTTGCAGCAACACCAGCAGTAAATTTTGCATCTACAGCTGTTACGAAAGCTGCAAAGTCAGCATAACCTGATCCATCTGCTTTAAAACCTTCTGCAGCACCAGTCAAATAACCAGAAACTGTATCAGAAGCAGTAGCGAAATCAGTAATAGTATCGGCTGTTGCAACTGTAATACCAGTATCACCTGTTGTAACCACAAATACGTCTGCACCAAGACCACCAGCTAAAACGTCTGCACCAGCATTACCAGTAATAGTATTCGCTGTAGCTGAACCAATAATATAGTCGTTACCAGCCGTACCAGTAGCATTTTCGATACCAACCAAAGTATCTGTTACCGCTGCATTAGTCGATACTGATGAAGCATAAAGATAAGTTGCAGTGTTAGAAGCTACAGAAGTTACTGTATCTGCTGTGTATCCTGCACCTGTACCCAATACTGTTGTGTTTGTAACAGCAGCAGCACTCAAGTTAATTACCATACCAGTTTGTGTTCCCACTTCAGTTGTATCAGCAGCACCTGCAGCACTGAATGTATCTGTACCGTCACCACCATTGATAGTATCCGCACCTTCTCCACCACTAATCACATCATTACTAGCAGAACCAGTAATAATATCAGCACCAGCTGCACCATTGATTGTGATTGTTGCAGTTGTAACTGTTACATTTGATGCATCAATAGTATCAGCATTTGCAGTACCAGAAATAACAAATGAGTCAGCAGTAGCATTACCAGTAAGAGCGAAAGTTTGATTAGCAAATTGAGCTGCAGTAACTGTAATAGCACCTGCAGTTAATGCAGAAATATTTACTGTTTCAAAAGCTGTAAAACTAAAGTTTGTATTATTAGAGAAGTCATTTCCATCAGTGTCACTCAATGTTAATGTATCTGTACCATCTCCACCAACAAGAATTGCATCAGAATCGATATCATGAGCAATTGTAACTGTATCATTTCCAGCACCTGCAACAACTACATAAGCATCATTTGCATCTGTAGATGTACCCGTACCTATATTAATTGTATCTGTACCTGAACCAGTAGTAATTGATGAACCTACTTTCGCATCTTCAACAGTAACTGTATTATTACCATTTCCAGCATCTACAGTATAAACTGTTGTAGCTGCACCACCATCATCTAACGTAAGTAAATCATTACCAGTACCAGCCGTTAAAGACATAGCAGCAGCAGTTGTTGTAGCTGTCATACTTAAGATACCAGTGAAAGCAGCAGCACTTACTGTATTAACAGCAGCAGTACCCAATGTTACATTTTTTGTACCCGTGATATTTAATGTAGTCGCATCTGTACCAGCTACATCTAATGTAGTAGTAGTTGCAGTAAATTTACCTACTGTAGCATCAAGATTCAATGTTTTTACATTTGCACTAGCAACAAAAGCACCATTAGTAAGTTCAATTGTTGTTCCATTAGCTGCAGTATCATCTGCTGTTGCAAGATTAATAGTAGCTTCTGCAGTTTTACCAATCAAAGTAAGATCTGTTTGGTCGCTTGCAAGTTGCACATGTGCGCCTGTAGCAAGGGTATAATCAGCACTTGTACCATCATCAGCCAATTGAATAACGTCTGCTGCGATAGCCGAAAGATCTGCATTATCACCAGTTGTAACTTTAACTGTTGTTGTACCAGCTGTTGTTGTGTCTGTTAATGTAGCTACATTCCAATCAGCAGCAACATTAGATACAGTAACACTTTGGCTACCAGTTAAGTTATATGTTGCAGCAATACCACCATTTGTAGCTACTGTATAAGTTACAGCTGCACCATTACCTGAAAGATTTACTGTTTCAACCAAATCTGTACCTGTACCATCAGTGTCTAAAGAGATAGAACCTGCAGCAGAAATAGTCGCAGCATCTGTAGTAAGTGCTGTACCATCTAAGTCAATTGCAATTTCTTTATCAGTAGTTGCAGCAGTACCAGCACCAGTACCTGTAGTAATTGTAGCACCACTTGCATCGATATTATCAACACGAATAGTTGTATCTGTAGTTGATGTTGTACCACCATTTACAATTGCACCACCAGTTGCATTAAGAATTGTGATAGTAGTAGCTTTTGCTGCATTAAATGTAACTAAACCAGTAAATGATGCATCAGCAGTAGTTACTGATGTCGCAAGAGCAGCGTTCACAGTAACAGCTTTTGCATCTTCAGTTGTATTATTCAATCTTGTCATTACAACAGTACTAGCAGCTAAATCAGCATTTACAGTTGCAGCACCAGTTACAGCGATTGTACCTGTAGCAGTTGAAGCATCAACAGTAACACCTGCTTTTGTAGCTTGAACAACGCTAACATTTAAAGTTGCAGCACCAGTAGTTACTTTTGCAACTTTAGTAGCATCAACACCAATTACATCTACATCTTTATCACCAGCAATTGAAGAACCACCAATAGTGACATTAGTTCCTGTAACAGTAAGATTCGCTACACCTGAGAATGTAGATGCATCAACCTGTGGATTTGTTCCATTAGTAGTTGCAAACGATACATTAACATTTTCAATATTTGTAACAGTTACTGCTGCTGTGTTTGCAGTTGCACTCCAGTTCAATATATCGTGATCTGTTGTTGAAGTATCTACAATGATATCTGTTGCATCATCAGTAGCAGTTGTAGCAGTGATAGTATCATTCAATGTTGTACCAACTACAACATCACCAGCAGTAGTTGTCAACGCGAAAGTTGAACCAACATTTGCAAGTGCATCGATAGAAAGGTTAGCAGCCGTAACCGTTGCAGTATCATCAGTAACAGTAGCCACTGAGAAAGTACCGTTAAGACCAGCGTCAGCGTATGCTAGACCTACAGTAGTCTTGTTAGCAAGAACTGCAGCATCTGTAGCAGAACCTGTTGAAGCCTCTGCGCCTAAGATAAGAGTTTGGATCATGTTAGCACGTGTAACACTTCCAGCCGTGATTTGTGCAGTCCAGTAAGTTACGTCAGCTGAATCAGCCGCTACCGTTCTACCGAACATTGAACTATATAGTGAAACTACATAAGCAGAATCTGTCATAGAAGCAACACCAGTTGAAGCTTCTGCGCCTGCTTGCATAGATGCAGCAATAGCGTTAAGATCTGTTAAAGTAGTTGTAGCACTTGTTCCGTCGCTAATCCAGTAATCTAAACCTGCCGCGTCCGGCGCTCTGTTAAAATTTGCAACATATAATTTTGCAACTTGATCTCTAGTAACTGCCATTAGTTACTCCTTTGTTTCTTTAGAATTTTAGTATTGTTTTTAAATGTATGCATACAACACTTGACCACATTATATTACACTATAAGCTTAAATGTCAATAGTCGTGGGTAGGCGGTTGTGTATTATATGCTATGGAGTAACTCTTTGATAAGTTTTTTGGCATGTATATTTCTTGCTTCGTTGTTTAGACGGTGGTTGGTGTTGAAAAAAGAGTATATGGGGGGGGGATAATTATAAGGGGTGGCTATATGTTGTGGGAGGTGTTTGGGTATAAGGGGGCGAGGTTGAAACCTCGGTTCCGTGAATGGGTGGAAGTGAGGTTTTAACCTCACCTGTGGCAAGACGAGGTTGAAACCTCGTTTCCGAAGAAGATTTGTGAGGTTGAAACCTCGCTTCCGAAAAAGATTTGCGAGGTTGGAAGGTTGGTTCTGTGGAGAGAGTAGACAAAATGTTAGGATATGTCTCTATGTGACCATTTAAATATATCTAAAAGCACTATAGTGTTGTTTTGTAAATCTATAAGGTAAGAAATGGTGTAGCCTTTAAATATCATGTCTCTAATGCTCTCATCTTCATGGTAGCTTGATTTGCGATGTTTGTAGGGCATGTTAGTAATATTGTTTAATTTATAAAAAAGATTTTTATTAAAACTATTTGCTTTTGCTTTAGTGTCTTTAGCAATAAACTTTAAAATATTTTTTAGATTTTTTGTAAAAATGTCATCTTTTGTTATCTGCATCTATTTTATAGACTTTGAATATAGTTGTGCATTTCATCTATATAATCTTTATCGATGGGGGTATAGCTTCCGCTACCATCTCTATATCTATCCACGGCATCGGCTACTCTTTTTTTGGCTTCTTGTGTAGATATGACAGGGTAACCGTCATCTGCTAAAGTCGTTATAAACTCTTGTAGTTTGCGATTTATATCTATGCCCTTTGAGAGTAGATTTTCATATATGTCATCTTGGATTTGAAGTTTTAGGGTGTGCATAATTACTCCTTTGGTTGTAATTATACTATAGTTTTTTGTGGAATATGTTGGAGGATAAGGGGCGAGGTTGAAACCTCGTTTCCGGTGAGGGAGGGAACTTGGAAGTGAGGTTTTAACCTCACCTGTGGCAAGACGAGGTTGAAACCTCGTTTCCGATGGGAGTGGATTTGGAAGCGAAGATTTATCTTCGCCTGAAGTTTGGCGAGGTTGAAATCTTGGTTCCGAAAAAGATTGGCAGTAGCTCTTTGATGAGTTTTTGAGTGTGGTTTTTTCTGGCTTCGTCGTTTAGGTGATAGTCGGTGTTGAAAAAAGAGTCTATGGAGTACATATAATCATAAGGGTTGCCTATATATGTAAAACCCATTGCTCTAAGCTTTTGCGGGACATCTGCAAAAAAGCGTTCTTCTTTGTACTGCGGCTTTGTTAGGAGCGGACATGGAGTGAGAATTAGTTTGATGTTGTTTTGTTTACAGTAAGCGGCAAACTCTCTTAAGTAACGGTAGGAGAGTTCATCTCCTTTATAGATGTTGTTGTACTCATACGGCTTTGTCTGTTGCAGCTCTTTATAGAACTCTTTGGCTTGGTGGGCTTTTGCAGTGTTTGTCTGATCTCCACGGTTGTCTATGTTGTGTGCACCGTAGAGTCCCTGAGGTATTTGAATCTCTTGAGTCTGCTTTGTTATGATAGATCTGAGTGTGGTTTGCCAGAATATATGGAACTGCTCTTTTAGGGTAAGAGTAGGCAGGATATGAGGCTCGTAAGATGTTACGTAGTCTATCATCTGCTCGTTTGGGCTGCCGTTATAAAGATACATGTCATACTCAAGAGGCATGATGAGTATGTCGCCCTCTCTTAAGATCTGTTTTGTTTTATGTAGTATGACAGGGAGCATAAGTCCTGCATTTACCGAGTAGTTGACTACGGGAAGATTGAAAGCTTCGCTTATGGCGGATGAGTCTATGCCAAAGAGTGTGGAAGAACCTGCCGAGATAATGATTCTAGGTGATGGTGTAGCGGAAGCTATAAGTGTTTTTTTTACGTATGCGTCATGTACCCATTTTGAGACGTTTGAGGGTTTGTTTAGTGATATATAAAAGACGGCTATGTATGCCGCTAACCATGCGGTTACGCCGTAGAGAAAGTATCTGTACATGTAAGTGGACTCTTTGGGTTGATGATTTTAGAATTGTATCATAGATTTGAATGAGGGGGTTTGGAAGTGAGGATTTAGGTTTGCTTGAAGTTGGACGAGGTTGAAACCTCGTTTCCGAAAAAGATTGGCGAGGTTAAAACCTCGTTTCCGAAGAAGATTGACGAGGTTGAAACCTCGTTTCCGAAAGAGAGGGTGGAAGTGAAGATTTATCTTCGCTTGAAGTTGGGCGAGGTTAAAACCTCGTTTCCGAATGGAGAGAACGGAAGTGAGGTTTTAACCTCACCTGTGGCAAGACGAGGTTAAAACCTCGGTTCCGTGAAGGCAAGTTGAAACCTCGTTTCCGTGAGAAGAGTTTTAAAAGTTAAAATACAAAAAACTATTTGAAGGTGTGGATGCTAATGTTTTTAGTGATATCATAAGCAACAGGGCTGCGATAAATAGTGTGGCTTTTGTCGGTTTTTTATCGTAAAAGTAGTTTGAGTTAAAGGGGAGTAGCCATACTACCATGAGAGAGAGCGTTAAGATAAAGAGTTTTGTGTCTACGAAAAAGTTATGGTAGACACCTTTTTGCAACAAGAGCTGTACGGTTGTAAAGCTAAGAGAAGAGAAGTCAAAAAGTATCTCATAATATTTCAACGCCATATCAAACGACGGTGAGCGGAAGAACACCCAAAGCAGAGTAACGGTTATGAATGTTGCAAATATAGATAACGGTTTAAAGAGTATCGGCATTTTCGGCAAAAAAGCTGTTTTTAGATGTAAAAGTCCAAGCAAAAGACCATGCAACGCTCCCCATAGTACGAACCCCCAGCCGCTGCCGTGCCAGATGCCGCCTATGAGCATAGTGATAAAAAGGTTTACAAGCTGTCTTTGCTTGGAGCATTTGTTGCCGCCTAGCGGTATATAGATGTGGTCTTTTAAAAAATTTGAGAGCGTAATATGCCATCTGCGCCAAAAGTCTATTAGATTTACAGCTTTGTACGGTGAGTTGAAGTTTATCGGCAGAAGTATGCCAAACATCAGAGCCAGTCCGACTGCCATATCTGAGTATGCGCTAAAATCAAAATATATCTCAAAGCTGTATGCAAAAAGAGCCATCCATGCATCTAGCGAACTTATGGTTGTACTTTGTACCAAAGCAAAGCCTTGGTTTGCAATGGGAGACAGAGAGTCGGCTAAGAGAACTTTTTTTGCCAAGCCTATGCTAAAGATTACCGTGCCTGCTAAAACACTCTCTAACGAGAGAAAGATTTTTTTTGCTTGGGGCATCAGCTCATTGTAGTGAAGGATAGGACCTGCTATAAGATGCGGAAAAAAGAGCACGAAAAAGAGATACTCTCTTAGTGTCGTATCTTTTATTTTTTCTTTGTAAACATCTACCAAAAATGCAATTTGCTGAAATGTATAAAACGATATAGCAAGCGGCAGTGTGTAAGTGTGAGTGGAGAGTGATAGGAAAAACGAGTATTTAAAAAATATAAGCGGCATAAGGTTTAGAGTGACTGCCAGAGCGAGAATCGGTTTTTTATATTTGGACGATAACCGTTTTGAGAAAAAGTAGTTTGCGACAATAGACGCACTCAGCAGAGAAAGGTGCAAAAGATCCCACTGAGCGTAAAAAATCACGGAAGCCAAGATAATATAACCAAAAAGGTATCTTGGGTTGATATATCTTGCTACTGCGAGAAGTGGAACTAAAAATAGAAATATAAAGGCGTATGAGTTAAAAAGCATTTGTTAAAGCAAAAAGATATTGCCGTCTTGAAAGTATGGCTGTGTTAAATCGCTAAACTCCTCAGAGTTTGAGAAAGAGACTAAAACATCGGATTTTGATGAGCCGTTTTGCATCTCAGAGAGCCAATATGCAAGACCTGCTTCATCCGCATCTCGGTAGAGAACATTTTGATAAAGAAGGTTTATGTAGTCACTGCTGCTTTGAGATGAGCCATAAAGCGAAGCAAACTCATCGGAGAGAACAAACGAAGCCGCTATATTTTTAAGGCTTGTGCCTGAAGTGTAGTCGTTGATCCAATAATCCAAACCTGCTTCATCAGAGAGTCTATCAAACACGCTTAGATAGAGTCTTGCTATATCGTCGGCAGTTTCATGTGCATAGTGTTTTTGCTCCCTTTGGTAGAGTGAAGTGTCTACGAGGAGGTTATTTAGATAAAGCTGCTCAACATTCGTAAGCGTATCTAAACCGCTCTCTTTGCTTGAGAGTAAAATTTGATTTCCTAGAGCATCTACTCTTAAGGTGTCCGCTGATTCAATATAGACTTTATCTACTCCGGCTTTGCCGTCTACGGTGTTGTGTGAGCCGTTTAGAACAAAAGTGTCGTTTTGGTTTGAGCCTATGATATTTTCTATGGAGGTTTGCGATGCGATATTTAAGTAGTGGTGCACATCGCCGTAAACAATAACGCTTTGCGTAGAGCTTGAGAGATCAAGATAAGAAGTGCCGTCTATACCTGCTAAACTCAGAGTATCACTGCCGCCGATATCGTATATGGTGTGAATGTTGTCCGTAATAGGGATGGTATATCCTGAAATAACTTCGCTAAAGAGTTCATCCGCCAATATGTATGTGTCATCGCTCTGCAGAGTCTCTGCTGTATAGATAGAACAAAGCGCGACTATGTCAGCTTCTTGAAAACTTGTATAACTGTAGATGCTATAGAAGTTGTTTGTAACGCTATCATAGCCCTCATAGCTGTTGTAACTCATAATTGTATCATTAATGCTGACACCTGCATAATACCCATCGCTAAACGGATGGTCAAGCCCTAGAGCATGTCCTAACTCGTGAAGAATCGTGCCGTATGCCATACCGCCTTTTTTATAGTCTTCATCAGTAAAATTTGAGTTTATAAAAATATCGCCTGCACTGTTTTTGACACTGCCTCCCGGCATATATGAGTAGCCTAAAGTCAGCTCATCCATGCTTTTAGAAGCTATGGCTATATCACCGACTTCATAAGGAGAGTAAGAGATGGTTATATCTAAGAGAGAAGAGGCATAAGCGATGATTTCATGTACAGCCTCTCTTGCCGCTGTACTTAATGGCGTAATGCCTGCTGAATCTTCCTCGTAGTCATAGTTAAGGGCAACATCTTTAAAAGAGTACGTGAGATAGCCTCTATACCATTTATCGCCGCTTATAAGTCCGTCTGCAATTTGAGCTGTCGTAATAATTTTTTCCTTGAATTAGATAATAGTTGCCGAGCTTAAACTGCTTAAATCGTAAATGCCCTGAAGTTTGACAATGAGATCCGTACCGTCAACAAATGTCACATCCGCACTTAAATCTTGAATGATATAAGTATTTGACTGATATACGAACCAGCTTATGACAGAGTTGGTGCTGCCATCGCCCGTGGAAGCCAAATCTGCCGCTAAGGTAATCGAAGTTGCCGATAAAACATTTAACACTGTTTGGTTGATAACATTTACGCCTTGATCATGGAGCATTAGCAAATCTGTTTGATACTCAAAATCTAAAATTTCATCTGTTAGCAAAATAGTATTATCACCGCTTGAAAATCTAAATATATCAATACCTGCGCCACCGCTTAAGATGTCCTTATCGGCACCGCCGTTTAAAATGTCGTTACCGTCACCGCCATAGATGCTATCATTTCCTTCATTTCCTTGTACGGTATCATTTCCTGCCGCACCGTAAATGACATCATTTCCTAATCCGCCATATATCGTGTCGTTTCCTTCCTGAGCATCTAGCAAATCATCACCGTCACTGCCATACATGGTGTCTTCATCCAAACCGCCATATAGTCTGTCTATGCCTATACCTCCATAGATAATGTCATTTCCATCGCCTGCATCAACAAAATTTACTCCATCTCCGGTGTAAATCTTGTCCTGTCCTGATCCTCCGTATATGGTGTCGTCTCCGTCACCGCCATATATGTAGTTTGCTCCCGATATATCGTACAATGTATCATTTCCTGCGCCGCCGTATATGTAATCGTCACCTGAATTTCCGTACATGACATCATCGCCTGCATCGCCTTGGAGAATATTATCACCGCTTGCACCGAATATATAGTCGTCTCCCCCGCCTCCGTACAGAGTATCGTCTCCATCACCGCCGTAAATGACATCAATGCCCAAACCGCCATAGACGACATCTACTCCCTCAAGAGTAAAAATAATATTTGACGTACCGTCTGTCACAACTATGTCATTGCCTGCGCTCGCTTCTATGTAGTTCGTACCGGACGTAGTTTGAATGTTGTCGTTTAGCCGTGAGCTTGTAATGGAAAGAAATGTGTCAGCCGTTGATTGGCTTAGTGCGTAAGAGATGGCTTTTGATAAAGCTACGGTTTGAGAATCCGTCGTAATATGTTCCATTATTTTTTCAGCAGTGAAAATATCATCAAGTGCCAAATCTATTGCAAAATAGCTTGCGGCAGCTGTTTTATTTTCTAAAAAAGTTTTATCTGCAGAACTTCCCGTTGATGCTTTTGCACCGTTAATTACCGTAATCATCATTTGATCTTTAAGTAATCCGTTTTGCATCTGCTCAAGCCAATATGCCAAACCTGCCGAGTCAGGCGATCTGCCTAGAACATTGTTGTAAATTGCTATTAAAAATTCTTCGTTTGACATAGAAGCGGGGTAAGTAAGAGCGACTTCAGAAGATAAGAACATAGATTCTGAAACTTGAGATATGCTCCAATCATCCTCTAAAATATGGTTTGCCCAGTACTCTAATCCTGCGGCATCCGGAGCACGGTTAAAAGCAGCTATATAAACTTCTATAACCTGTGTTTGGACTTCTTGTAATGTTGACATAGCCAATCCTAATTTTAATGGCTGATGGTAGCTGAAATTTGTTTAAATGATTTTTAAATCTCCCCGTGTGGCGGGGAGGATATTTATGCTATGTATGTGGATAAATCAACATTTGAAAGGTAGCTGTTGATTGCATCCTCTTGTTCGGTAATATACTCGCCGGAGTTTGAAAAACTAACAATCATATTGTTTCTGTTGCCTGTTGAGCCGATTTCATCCAGCCAGTAGTCGTACCCCGCTTGATCTGCATTTCGCTCGAGGATATTGTTATAGAGTTGGTTAATAAACTCTTCGTTTGATTGAGCACCGAATCTTGCAAGATACTCTTCACTCTCACCAAATGCACCTGCTACGGTAGGAAGTTCGTTACCGCTTGCAACATCATTTAGCCAGTATAAGAACCCCGTGTTATCGCCATTTCTTCCAAGAAGCGCGCTATAGAGTCTTGCTACTGACTCTTCAAGAGTTCTAAGTTCTACGGCATCTTCAGGCGTTATAGTATCTAAATCACCAAAGCCTAAACTTTCAACACCGTCTAAGTAATCTACCGAAGATCCATCAAGACTTAAAACATTAAACAAATCTCCTTGGGTAAAATCATAATCATTAAAACCGTTTGTGTATCTAAGCACATCCGTGCCAGCACCACCGTATATATAGTCAGTGCCGCCACCTGAATAAAATACATCGTTACCGTCTTCACCGTATAGAGTGTCATTTCCAAGTCCGCCGACCATAGTGTCGTTTCCAAGTCCGCCGTTAATAATATCATCACCGCTTCTTCCGTCTAAGAAATCATCTACAGTTCCTCCAAGAAGAGAGTCACCTGTATTTTCAAGTCCCATACCTGTAACATATCCATCTTCAATAGATAGTTGCCAAACTCCTGCAGCTGTTTGACTTGGAGCAACAAAATCCTCAAGACCCAGCATACCGGTTTGATCGCCAGAAAAAGGAAGCTCAAAATAGTGCAGTCCGTCACCTGCGCTATATCCGGCTCTTGCAACATTACCGCCAAAACCATTTACTCCTCCACTTGCGCTGCCTGTCGTCCAATTGATATCTTCATAAATAAATTTTATATCAAAAGTGCTATCGCCTGTTTTTATAAGCTGTAGTTGAAAAGCATTTGTTTTATCCTGGTCATAACTATAGTAACCTACATCATCCCATGTAACAGTTATGGTGTTTGTAGCTGTATCTAGGTCATACCATACAAGATTTGACCCCATAGAGTTCCCATTTGTGTTATAACTCGAATCCGGAGTAAGTTCGTCTATTTGTAGATTTTTTTCATATAAAAAGTTGTAATAGTGGTTAAGGTCATAACTGCTTAGAGTGGTTGAATCAACTCCTAAGTTTTGAGCACTTGTTATAAAAGCATTGTAATAATTTAAGTCATACGAAGATATATCATAATTTGAGAGGGTTGAAAGTATATCAATCTGCTGAAAATACTCTGTATCATTCGCAAGCCAAGCTCTATATGTATTTAAATCATAAGCAACATCCACAACTACATTCGTTGCAGCAGAAACTTCACCGCTTCTCGTGTCAACATCAGCCCAAAAAGGTGCGAAGATAGGATATGTCGTATCTGCCCCTATGCTTCCGGGTGTATATGTATAGAGTCCGCTGTTAAATGTAATATTTCCATTTGTATTTACATACATGGAAGTATATGTATTTTGAAACAAGTTTATACCGCTTGAAAAAATAGAAGTTATATCTATAGCATTAGAATAGCCGTCATCATTTCTATCAACACTGTTTTCGCCAAACCCTTTTTCACCGCCTAGACCATTTATCAAAGTTGCCATTGGTTAATCCTTGTTCACTCAATATACAATATCGTATATGGAAATATCTAAAGACTTGCTGAATTCTTGCGTGCTAATCATCAAAAGCAGATTTTAAAGCATTATACATATCGTTCCAGCCTATGGGCTTGTACTCTTTCTTTATATACTCTTTTTTCTTGTCATAAAGCTCTGGATTCTCATAATAGAGAGAGATTATATCTACTATCTCATCTACACCGTTGTGCACTATGTAATCAGCATAATCCTGTCCAACTTCATACATGGAGCTGTTTTTTGAAGCAATCGTTATGTTCGAGAAATTTAGAGATTCGGCTATGGGAAGCCCGTAACCCTCATACTGTGAAAGGTATGTAACTATAAAAGCATTTTGGTAGAAATGGTTTAACGCATTATCGTCTATGGTTTGTAACCAAAACAACTTTTTGTTTTTAAGCGGATGCGTGTTTAGTGTTTGTGCAAGAGCATCTACTTTCCACCCTTGTTTACCTATGAAAACCAAGTTTAGATCTCTATACTTTTCAATCAAGAGTTCAAAAGCTTCTAAAACCTTTTGCTGGTTTTTTCTAGGTTCGAGTGTTCCTACAAAAAGAATATATTTTGAATTTAACAACTCTTGAAACTCTTGCGGTTTAGGCGAACTTGACTTCGTAAAATCCGAGCCTAATGGTATAACTTTACAACGGTAATCTTTTTGGATATTTAAATCTTGTTTTAATTTAAAAAAATCCTCTTTTGCAGAGTGAGAATCAAAAAATATAAAATCACTATATTCATAAACTGCACTTAAAAAAGATGGAAAATTTCTTGCAGATCTTACATGTGAGTATGCCGGAAAAAGAAACGGTATAAGATCATAAATAAAATTGAATATCTTAAAATCATTTTCTTTCAATCTAGCGTAGAGTTCTCTTCGTTTAGGCGTTGCGTTCCATACCGAATCTATATCAAAAAATATTTTCTCTTTATGTTGTTGCAAAAAGATATCTAAGGGTTCATAATGCTTTAGGCGATAATTTTTTACATCCGCAAAAAAATTTAATACCTCATCGTTAGGTATTAGTTCAAAGGAGTTGATATCTGGGTTGAAATGTAATATTTTTAACGAATCTTTATTTAAGATAGCCTTTTGAATATACTCTTTTTGAACTCTTTGTATACCCGTGAGAGCACGGGATTTTAAAAATTCGCTTATATCTATGTAGAGTTGCACTATTTTAACTTTGTGTGTTTAAAATAATATTTTGCAATCTCTTGGAGACTTCTCTGTAGTCATGCACTTCTATCCATTCTCGTTGTGTACCGTCTTTAGCAGTCAACAGTTTTGGATTTTCTAAAAGCTCATCAATCTTTTGTGCTATGCTCTGCACCGATGTATCTTTTGAGAAATGTACAATGTCGCAAACATCATTAAAAATAGAGATTGGTGTACAGACAACCGGTTTATTTGTAGAAATAGCATATCTCACAGCCGCACTTGAACTCTCTTGTGTCTCTTTATAAGGCATAACAAGCATATCTGAACAATCAAGATATGTTAAAGAATCGCTATCGCTTAAAAAATCGTTTATCATAGTTACGTCTTTGCTTAAGCCTAAATCTTTAATAATTTTTTTGCACTCGCCTGCGTACTCATCCGACACTGGATTTGGATAAATAGCATTAACAAGAAGAAGATGAATATTTTTATGGCTCTTTTTAAGTATGCCAAAAGCTTCAATAAGTTCTTTAATGCCTTTGTGCGGAAGCATAAAACCATATGAAGAGATAACGGTTTTAGCATCTAAAGATAGCTCTTCTCTTTTTTGCATAGACTCTTGCGTAAGCGGTTCTCTTTTTTGTACACCGTGAGGGAACAGAGATACATTATCGACTAAATTGAATGATTTTAATATATTCAAATCGTCAATATTATGAACAAAAATTCTTTTTATTTTTTCTAAAGAGCCGCTAATCCACGATAAAGATGCTTTAAAATCATCTCTGTTTACATCTTTTACAGAGTGAAGAGTAATGTAGATGTCTATGTTTTGGGCATGAAGCTTATCAAAGAGTTCGCCTAGTACCATGAGGTTGAAAAAACCGAAATTAAACTGGATAACAACCGTTTCTAAATCGTTTTGAATGATTGCATCATAGAGAGGATTCAAGTCCTTATCATTGACATTGTTAAATACTCTCTCTATAGAATTTTCCATATCGTGAGTAATAATCTCGCTTTTATCTACACTGTTCGCTAATATTTTTATATCAAACACATCTTTGTCGAAATGATTTAGCAGAAGCTCCGAATATGTTGCTATTCCGCATTTAGTGTTGTAAGTGCTTACCCAGCCGAGTTTTGTTTTTTTGTCGTCAAAGATTGGTTTTTGCTTGACCTCTTCAACTGCTTGAAGCAATCTTTTAGCGCAGTGTTCCCACTTATGATTTGCTAAAATATTCTCTTTTGCTTTTAGTGTTTTTTGTGCCATCTCATCTTGTGGCATCTTGTAGAGAAGTTTCATCAGTTGTGCAAGATATTCCAAAGATGGTTCTACCCAGTATGAGTTAAAGAGATTCATGTGTGTTTGCGCTTTTGCAAATGCATAATCTATAAGCCACGAAGTATCATCACTACAAAAATCACGTTGCCCTCCAAAACCTGTCGTAATAACAGGCATATCAAAAAGCATAGCTTCAGCCATAGGAAGCCCAAACCCTTCTCCACGGCTTGGAGCGACCAGAGAGTTGCATTTTTGATATAAGCTGATGATGAAAGCGTCTTGGAGATCTTCATTTATAAGTTCAACTTCGGGAAAGTTTTTGTTTGCGTTTTTATGATTTTTCAGCAACTCTTCTATGTTGTTATGCGGATTTGGAAATGTTTTTATAACCAGACATACATCATCAGAAATAGTAAATGCCATCTCATACGCTTTTAACAAAACATCTACGCCTTTTCTAGGAAAACATGAAGATATGTGTAAAAACTTATAGCTTTTTTGTGTGTTAAGAGCGTACTCTTTTGGTTTAATTTCTAAGAGATGATCTACGCCTACGCCTACTACGGGAGCAGAGATAGACAAACCGTTGTCTATCATCACTTTTTGAACATAACGGCTCATAACCGGAAGTGCGTCTAAATGAGTGTTAAAATCTTGAAGATAATGATTTGGGAAAGCCGACTCTTCCCACCCGTAAGAGTTTGTCAGGTTTATAAGCCCTTTCGCATCATATACTCTCGGCGGATAGAGATTTCTCAGTACGACATCTGAAGTTTGCGCCTTTGTGGCTTTTTTATAAAGTTTGTCATAAAATGGGTTCTGCATTAAAAAATTTTGATTCGGCTCAAAATCACCTAAACCTTCGGTTGAAAAAAGAGAGACCGACTCAGGCTCTATCTTTTGCAATGCTTTTGCCATTTCTCTATTTAAAAGCGCTAAGGAGTAACTAGAATCAAAAGGACCCTCTATCTGAATCTTGGCACTTTGGATGGAGGCAGTTTTTGCGATAGAGTCTAAGTCGATAGAAGTTAGATTTTGCTTATTTAAGAAATACGCCAAATCGTACTTTATCTTATTGTGTTGAAAATCGAGAAGGTTCTCTCTTTGCGTTTTAATAATGGCTCTCTTAAGCGCTCTGTTTTTTGAAAGAAGAGATAAAAAGCCTGCCATGTATCGTAGATTTTTTTCTTTAAAAAGAACTCCCGATCCGCCCAGTGTATTTTTAATATTACTGCTGTCATACGCCACAACGGGAACATCAAAAATCATAGCTTCTATAAGCGGCACTCCAAAGCCCTCATGTTCACTTAAACAGACAAAAACATCTGAGGCACGGTAGTAAGCATAGAGATCTTCATAAGGAACTTTCCCCGTTATATGAACAAAATCTTGAAGGTTTTTTTCATCGATGAGGTCATACAGGCTTTGTTCATAATTTTTATCTGAAGTGCCGCCTACCAGAAAGAGTTTTGATGGAAGGGGTGAGAGTTTTTTAAAGATATCAAAAAGCTCTATAAGCTCAAACTGACCTTTGTTCGGTGCTATGCGACCTACAAAAAGGATGTTGTATGTATTTGTATTTTCATCAAAAAGCTTATAATTCCATGGATGGTTTTTTATCTTGTCGTACTCTATAAGAAGCGGAATAACTTCTGTTTTTTCTTCTGCAAAACCTACATTAAGAAGTTCATCTACATTTAGCTTTGAATCGCCTATGCTTGCATGTACAATCTTTTTGAACATTTCAAGCTGCTCTCTGCCTTTGATGCAGTAATGATGAAACGGGCTCTCTTTAGGAAAAAAATCATGCGGCGTTATGTTGTGATAGACTAAAACTATCTTCTCTTTAAGGCTTAAAATCCACTCTTCGAGATCATGCCCCATAGAGTGATGCAGAAGTAAAATATTTTCCTGTGATGTTTTGTATTTTGAGTAGTGTAAAATTTTATCCTTTAGTTGCGGTGCAACATGTTCACAATATATTTCGGACTCAAAACCAAGCTCTTGTAAAATTTTTTGCGTATATAAAAGACTGTTTGTAACGGCATCTCCATACGCGCTTCCTGAATGAAATTGATGAATTTTTATTTTGCTCATTTTTTGTATCCGATAATTGCATAATCTTGTTCTTTGGTGAAAGCAAACAGTATATCGTTCACGTCGCTAAAACTTCCGTCTTTGATGTACTTAACCTCTTTTGAAAGATTTAATCTTAATATATCGGTATCCATAAAACCGTTTTGCTGTAGCAAAAACTCTCCCGTGATGGGAGGAATCGGATTTAGGTGTGTCGGATCCGTATAAAAATTACAAGCTCCTACTACAATATTTTCGGGATTTGGAGTTTCAAAAATTACCATACCGCCTTTTTGTAAAACTCTGTAGCTCTCCTCTAAAAACTTCATTAAAATTTCAAAAGGAAGATGTTCTATGATGTGAAAACCTGTAATAAAAGAGAGCGACTCGTCTTTTTGATTTGACAGGTATTTTATGACATCTGCTTCTTCAACATCAAGCCCAAACTCTTTTGACTTTGTAACCATCATACGGTTTAAATCTACGCCTTTTGAGCTTATGTAACCGTTTTCTTGCAGAAGCTCCAACCATTCACCCCTGCCGCAGCCGACATCTAGAGATCTTACATCATCCTTTTTAAAAGGCAGTTTTTCAATGTATGGCAGATAGGCTTTTACTCTATTTTTTATCTCATCCCTGCTGCCGCGAAACTTGTCTTCAAACTCTATATAGAAGTTGTCAAATTTATATTTCTCTTCTTCGGTAATAAGTTTTAACTCTTCTTGATTTAACACTTCATGCGGCAACCTTTTTTTCGCTTCATTAATGAGGTTTTGCATAGTTTGCTCAGTTAATCTCATGTACTCTTTTGCATAATTTACTGTTTGCATATAAAGTTCTAACTGGTTTATATCTGCTTTTTTAGCCAACATCTCATTTGATGATTTTAGCTCTGATTCTAAATGCTTCGCAAGATTTGAGACTGTCTCGTTTGATGATTTTAGCTCTGCTTCCAAATGTTTGGCAAGATTTGAAACACTCTCGTTTGATGATTTTGTCTGCAACTGAGTATAAAAAAGATTTTCATGGCTATTTATCCGAGCTATGAGTTTTGGAAGTGTAGCTATTGTAAAAAGCGCCTTTACCATATATCCCAACAGCGGTATTTTATATAACAGTGATGCGATATATCTTTTTTTAATTCCCAAAATAACTATATTTTGTTCTCTGCCCTCTTTTGAAAAATATAGTGATGCGATAATCTCAGTTTTAGAGAGCTTGCCGCTTCTTAAGAGCGAAAGATAGTGATTATTTCCGTGCTCATCAGGCTCTCTGTAAAAAATAAGATTATAGGCATTTTTTATAAATTCTTCATCATAATATTTTGTAAAGTCGCTCATTACATGTACGCGGTTTTGCGGATATAGTTTAAAAGTTTTTTGTATATATTTTACCAATTTATCAAACCCTTTTCTCTGTAAAAATCTACCTATTTTTTTTGCAAAACCGTAAGTATTATTGACTTGTAAATTTGTCTGCATGTAGCTTTTTGATGTCGGTCTTGGAGATGATATTTGAGCGGGATTCAACTCTGCTCTTTTTATCTCTTGCTCAATTTTTTTCACTAACTCATCTGATGTAAGACTGGGTATGTTAATCTCTATCATTTAATTTTACCTCTTTAAAATCTATACTCGGCTGCAGTCTGCAAAGCCCTATAAAAATATTTCCCTCTATTCCTGCCACTTCAAAACCTGCTGCATGATCAAGCCAGTGAGAGCAGTTTGAGAGATGTGTATCTTGTGAGTGAAGAGCTGCCGTTATACTGTACTTGCCGCTTCCGATATTGAGCGGCATTTTATAACTGCAAAGATACTCACAATCTGCTTTAAAATCTATGTTTAGCTTATGATGGTATGTATTTGTTCCAAAAATGTCTTGTCCAAATTTATCGCGCAACATTATGCCGATGGTCATATTTGAAATATCTTTTCTTGAGACTATCTTTATCTCTATATTTGCACTCTCGCCCGAACTTATTACATTTGAGTTTGATTTCTCGCCTTTTATGCAAACATCCACAATCTCGACTTCAAATGTGCCAAATGAGTTGTTTTGTACATTTTGAATAGATATTTTCTCTTCATTATCATTTAGCTTTGCTATCAAAAAGTTATAGCTGTTAATGACATTTTCGGGTTTGCCCTCTTCTACCACAGTTCCATGGTTGAGCAAGATAACTCTGTCACAAAGCAACTTTAGGGAGTTTAAGTCGTGAGATACATAAATGATGGACATTTTTTGTTCTTTTCTCTCTCTGAGGGCTTTTGTGCATTTTGCCGCAAAGTGAGCATCTCCTACAGAGAGCGCTTCATCGACTATTAGGATTTGAGGCTCTGAATAGATGGCGATGGAAAACGCCAAACGCATTTTCATACCTGATGAATAAGTTTTTATAGGTTCATATATGTAATCACCCAGTTCACTAAAAGCTATTATATTATCCGCTTTTTGCTCACACTCTTTTTGAGTCATGCCGATAAGAGTACCGTTTAAAAAGATATTTTCATAACCGCTGAGTTCATCGTTAAATCCTGTGCCGAGTTCGAGAAGTGCGGTTACTCTTCCATGTCTTAAAACTTCCCCGCTTGATGGATTTATAACGCCTGCTATGATTTTAAGGACGGTTGACTTCCCTGCTCCGTTTACTCCGATAATGCCGAGTGTTTCACCTTCGTAGAGATCAAAGTTTATATTGTTGTTTGAAATGAACTCTTTATGATAAGGTTTGTTTAAGAAGACCTCTTTTAACCTGTCAACATTGTTTTTGTAAATCTTATAAATCTTTGTAATGTTTTTTACTTCTAGAACTTTTTTCATAAATGGTTGCTTTTTTTAAAATTTTATAATTATACTATAAGTTTTAGACGAGGTTAAAACCTCGTTTCCGAGTGAAGAATCGGAAGTGAAGATAAATCTTCACCTGAAACAAGACGAGGTTAAAACTTCAAGAAGAAGCGATGCTTTAGCACAAAGGAAGCAAGGTTTTAACCTTGCCTATGATAGATTTGGTTAAAACCCCGTTTCCGAATTAAAGATGAGGTTAAAACCTCGTTTCCAATAGAGATGCCATGACTTTCAAGTGTTCTTGTGCCGCTTTATCCCATGAAAAAAGTGCGGCTTGAGCTTTGCTTTTTTTTGAGAGCTCTTCTCTTAATATCTCATCATTTAGGAGAATTAGAATTTTATCTTTTATATCTTCTATATCCGTAGGGTCAACATACAGGGCGGCACTGCCGCATACTTCAGGGAGAGATGCCACATTTGAGACGATTACGGGAGTGCCGCATGCCATAGCTTCAAGCGGCGGCAAACCAAAACCCTCATAAAGAGACGGGTATATAAAAATAGTAGCAAGGTTGTAGATATGGGCAAGTTTCGTATCACTCACATAACCAAGATAACGGATATGCTCTTGATTTTTTTCTATCTCCTGCATAGTTTCTTGATTTGACCATCCTTTAAAACCGACTAAAATAAGTGGCAGTTTATCTTTTTCTTCTTTTGAGAGAAGATTGTAAGCCCTTAGCAGCGCAAGTAGATTTTTACGTGGTTCAATGGAACCTACAAAAAGCAAAAACTTTTTAGGCAAATCAAACTCGGCTTTTGTTTCTTGAAGTTCATCTTGAGGGTACTCTTTGTAAAGCCCATGGTTTACTCCGTGATAGATTACGCTGATTTTATCTTGTGGTATTTGCATATAATCAATAATTTCTTGTTTTGTAAAGTTTGAACCGGTAATGACATAATCAGCTTTTTTTACCAAATCAAAATTCTTATTAAAGTACTCTATCCGCTCTTTTGGATGCCAATGTGGTTGAAGTTTAAAAGAGAAGTCATGAAGAGTACAGATAAGTTTTTTTGCTCTTATATTTTGATTTGGGATGAAACTCGGTTGCCAATAGAGATCATAAGTGCGTAAGTCAAACTTTGCAATAAAGGTGTAAAACTTTCTAATAAATTTTTTAAGCAAAGGAATTTTTTTTATGAAAGATTGTATTTTTTTGGCTTTTTGCTCAATACCTGTCTGAGAATTTGAGTCTCTATAAAGCTCTTTTGAGCAAAACCCGTAGTTGAAGAAAATCTCATACTTGCCATCAAACAACTCTTGCAAACGTTTGGAAATTTCATAAGTATAACGCCCTACTCCGGTTAAAGGGGAGAGCAGAGAGAGTGCGTCTATGAGGATATTTTTCATTTGTGTTTATACTTCTTTAAATGTTATTTTATGATTATACTATTACTCTGGATGTGAAGATTTATCTTCACATATTTACGATGTTAAAACCTCGCTTTAGAGAGAAAAAAAGGAACTAAATAATATCTTTGATAGTGCCTATCATCTTTTTATATAAAAGGGCTGCGATAAATATAGCGGCAAAACTCATAATAAGTATGCTCATAACAAGATCTGCGGAAGGCGCTTTTGAGTATAGAAATATATCTTGGTAGATACGGACAAAATAAAAAAACGGGTTGTATGTCAAAAGAGCGGGGTATTTGTCTGCAATCATCTCTTTCATATAAATAATCGGTGTCATCCAAAACCATAGCTGAACAACAATAGGAACCGCCTCTTTTAAATCTTTAAAAAACGGGGTAAAGAGTGAAATAATAACGCCTAATGCAAAAGCAAAAATTGTCTGTAAAAATAGAATCGGGACGAGATATAAAAAAGTAAGAGATATGGGCTGATTTACAAGAAGCAAAAAGATAAGTGCCAGCGAATAGGAGAGCATCAAGATACCAAACTCCGTGATGATAATGCCTAGCTGATAGACATAAACAGGAACATTTATCTTTTTTATAAGGTTTGATTTTTCCAAAATAGAGCTGTTTAATCGCATTAAAATAGTGCTAAAAGATGTCCATGCCAAAAGCCCCGGGACAAGATAGATACTGTATGAGTAACTGTTATCTACAATATCAAGCTTCATTTTCATAAAGTCTGAGAAAATAACCGTATAGATAAAGATAGTGATGATGGGAGAGAGTACATACCACAACTGACCCAATCCCGTGCCTACATAGCGTTCTTTAAAATCTCTCTTCGCAAAACTGAAGGCTAATAAAATATTGTGTTTCAACTACTCTTCTCTTTTATAATCATCATGAATGCGGACGATATCATCTTCACCCAGATAGTCGCCTATCTGAGTCTCTATAATAACCAAATCTAATTTACCGCCGTTTTGAAGTCTGTGGAGTTCTCCCATGGGGATATATATGGACTCGTTTGCTCTTAATGGTATCTCTCTCTCACCCAGTGTAACTACGGCAGTTCCGCTGACAACCGTCCAGTGTTCGCTTCTGTGGAAATGTTTTTGAAGAGAAAGCCTGCCTTGCGGCTTTACCTCAATGCGTTTTATCTTGTATTTTGGATTGTCTTCAAGTATGGTGTATGTTCCCCAAGGACGGTGAGCGGTTAGATGAATATTGTGAAGCTCACTGTCGCCTCTTATCTTTTGAACAATATTTTTTACTTTTTGAGATGAGCCTTTTTTTGATATAAGCAGTGCATCTCCCGTGTCGACGATAATGAGGTCTTCTATATCTACCGTTGTTATTTTTCTCTCATTTCCGTAAATGAGGTTATTTTTACTGTCTATCTGAACATACTTTTCATTTATGCTGTTGCCGTTTTCATCTTTTGGCAGTTCATCATAAAGAGCATCAAAACTTCCCACATCAGACCATCCGATATCCGATGGAACTACCTTAACCTTTGAGGACTTTTCCATAACGGCATAGTCGATGGAGTCTTCGGGAATGTTTAACATACTTGCTTTATCTATTTTTATAACTCTTTTTGACGAGGTTGAAACCTCGTTTCCGAAAAAGGCATTAGACGAGGTTGAAACCTCGTTTCCGTGGCAGTCTTGATTTGGAAGCGAAGATTTATCTTCGCCCACCTGCGAGGCTTCAACCTCACTTCCTAAAGCTTTTTTACATGCATCATAGATCTGCGGCGAATATTTTTGCAGTTCATCCAAAAAGATTCCCGCTTTAAAACAGAACATTCCGCTGTTCCAGTAGTAGTTTCCTGCCCTTAGATACGCTGTAGCTTTTTCAAAGTCCGGTTTTTCATGGAAAGCTTTAGCGTCTAGTCCATCTGCTTCTATATAGCCGAATCCGGTCTCTGCGAATGTAGGTTTTATGCCGAATGTCACAAGATAATCACTCTTGGCAAGATCTTTTGCCTCTTGTAAAACTTTTCGGTATTGTGCTTCATCTTTTACTAGATGATCCGATGGCGTGACTAAAACTATCTCATCTTTTTCAAGAGCCATACATGCGAGGGCTATCGCCGGAGCCGTATTTCTGCCGATAGGTTCAAGAAGATATTTGGTTTCGTTACTATTAACCTTATTTATCTCATGCAGTTGGTCTAGTGCCAAGAAATATTGTTCGGAGTTTGAGACAATAAAAAGCTTATCGCAAACCGCCGAGTTTCTTTGAAGTGTTAGTTGAAATAGTGATTTGTCATTAAAAAGTTTTACAAACTGTTTTGGCATAAGAGTTCTGCTTATAGGCCAAAGTCTTGTACCGCTGCCGCCACATAAAATAATATTTGTCATTCATAATCCTATAATTATTTAAAAGGATTGTAGCGACTCTCTACTGATTTATCGATTAAAGAAAATTGTTTTAACAACTCCTCAGCACTATTTTTGTATAATCGCATTTAAATTTTCCAAAAGGTATTCCATGCGCGGTTATAAAATTTTTGCCGGTTCTGCCAGCACTGAATTTGCAAAAGAGGTTTGTCAGATCTTAGATGTTCCATTGGCTAAAGCCGATGTTAAAAAGTTTAGCGACGGTGAAATTTCAGTTCAAATCGCAGAGAGTGTTCGCGGTCGTGACGTGTTTATCATCCAGTCTACAGGAGCACCTTCTAACGACAACTTAATGGAACTTCTTATCATGACTGATGCTCTTCGCAGATCAAGCTCTTCTAGCATTACTGCCGTTGTTCCGTACTACGGATATGCAAGACAAGACCGCAAAGCCGCTCCTCGTGTTCCCATTACCGCAAGACTTGTCGCAGACATGTATCAAGCGGCAGGAATCGACAGAGTAGTTACAATCGACTTGCATGCAGGGCAGATTCAAGGATTTTTCAATATTCCCGTTGACAACCTTTACGGCTCTGTAACTTTTGAAAACTACATAAGAAGTAAAAATCTTAAAAATCCCGTTATTGCTTCTCCTGATATCGGCGGCGTTGCACGTGCTAGATACTTTGCTTCACGCATGGGGCTTGAGATGGTAATCGTCGACAAACGCCGTGAAAAAGCAAACGAGAGCGAAGTTATGAATATCATAGGAAATGTAGAAGGCAAAGATGTCATTATGATCGATGATATGGTTGATACTGCCGGAACTATGGTAAAAGCGGCAACCGCTCTTAAAAATAAGGGAGCAAATTCTGTTATGGCATGTGCGACTCATGCCGTTCTTAGCGGAAAAGCTTACGACAATATAGAAAACGGCGAGCTTGATGAGCTAATCGTTACAAACACGCTAGAGTCTAAACCGCATGACAAAATCATAGTTTTAACCGTTGCGCCTCTTTTTGCAGAGGTTATCCGCAGAGTTTACCACAACGAAAGTGTTAATTCACTTTTTGCATAACCTAAGGGAATTAATTGAAAAATATTAGAAACTTTTCTATCATCGCACATATCGACCACGGAAAGAGTACGCTAGCGGATCGTATTATCCAAGAGTGCGGTTCTGTAAGTGAGAGAGAACTGGGCAAGCAGATGATGGATACGATGGACATTGAAAAAGAGCGTGGCATCACCATTAAAGCTCAAAGCGTTCGCCTTGACTATGTCAAAGACGGCGAGCATTACATCCTTAACCTTATCGACACTCCGGGGCATGTCGACTTCTCTTATGAAGTGAGCAAATCTTTGGCTTCGAGCGATGGAGCACTTCTTATCGTAGATGCGGCACAAGGTGTTGAGGCTCAAACTATTGCAAACGTATTTTTGGCGATGGAGAACAACTTAGAGCTTATTCCAGTTATAAACAAAATAGACTTGCCTGCTGCAGACCCTGTAAAAGTTGCCGAAGAGATTGAAACCAGCATCGGCATAGATGCAACAGATGCCTGTTTAGTATCTGCAAAAACCGGTGTCGGGATTCGTGAACTGATTGACGCTATCGTAGACAGAATTCCTGCTCCGGTTGGGGACCCTAAAGCTCCTACAAAAGCCATTATTTATGACTCTTGGTTTGACCCGTACTTAGGCGCTTTAGGTCTTGTTCGCGTTTTTGACGGCGAAATAAAAGTAAATCAACTTGTGAAAATTATGAGCAATGGAGAGGAGCATCAAGTTCTTGATTTGATGTATCCGCATCCGCTTAAACGTAAAAAAACTTCTGTTATAAAAACCGGAGAGATTGGCATAGTTGTTTTGGGATTAAAAGAGGTACATGTAGTAAATGTCGGGGACACGATTACTGATGCCAAAAACCCTACTAAAGAGCCTGTTGTAGAATATGAACCTGCAAAGCCTTTTGTTTTTGCCGGAATATACCCGATAGATACGGACGACTTTGAAAATTTACGTGATGCACTTGATAAGCTAAGACTAAACGACAGTTCTTTATCTTATCAGCCTGAGACATCTTTGGCTCTTGGTTTTGGTTTTCGTGTCGGATTTTTAGGTATGCTTCATATGGAAGTTATAAAAGAGAGGCTGGAGCGTGAATTTAACCTTGATTTAATCGCTTCTGCACCATCTGTTATCTATCAGGTTTATCTAAATAACGGCGAAAAAATCAATGTTCACAATCCCTCAGAGCTTCCGGAAGTTAATCGTATAGACAGAATCGAAGAGCCGTACATAAAGGCTACGGTTATTACTCCGAGTGAATATCTTGGAAATATCATAACTCTTCTAATAGATAAGCGTGGCACTCAAACAAAAATGACTTATCTTAACCAAGACAGAGTTATGCTTGAGTATGAAGTGCCTATGAACGAAATAGTAATGGACTTTTATGACAAACTAAAGTCAATCTCCAAAGGTTACGCTTCATTTGATTATGAGCCGATTGAATTTAGAGTCGGCGATCTTGTAAAACTCGATATCAAAGTAGCCGGAGAAGCAGTGGATGCATTAAGTATCGTTGTTCCTCGCAATCAGGCACTCTCACGTGGTCGTGTTTTAGTGAAAAACATGAAAGAGATTATACCTCGTCAACTTTTTGAAGTAGCCGTTCAAGCTTCTTTGGGTTCTCAGGTTATCGCTAGAGAAACCGTAAAAAGTATGGGTAAAAATGTTACCGCTAAGTGTTACGGCGGAGATATTACGAGAAAGCGAAAACTGCTTGAGAAACAAAAAGCAGGTAAAAAGAGAATGAAGTCCATCGGAAAAGTTCAGCTTCCGCAAGAGGCGTTTTTGTCTGTTTTAAAGATGGATTAGGAAAATGAACTAAAATGCGATGTTTGATGTGTGAGAGCTTATCGCTTGAGCACATCTGCTCTTCATGTCAAAACATATTTTTAGCTCCCTCGCTTTATAGAAGAAAAATCATCCACAACATAGAAGTTATCTCTTTTTACAAATATAGCGAAATCAAAGATCTGCTTCATACAAAACATACGGATCTCGGTTACTATATCTACACTATTTTGGCAAAAAACTCTCTTGCAAAATTTGCCGCCGAATTTGACTACTCGCATAAAGTCGTCTCCATTGCCGTTGATGACCATGTAAAGAGCGGTTACTCACACACGGCGATACTAAACAAAGCACTGAAATCTAAATATATAAAACCGCTATACGCCAAACTTAGAGCGACAAACAGAGTAACTTATTCAGGCAAAAGTAGAGAGTTTAGAATCTTAAATCCTAGAGCATTTGAGTTAAAAGATTTTAACGGCAGTGATGTAATTTTGGTAGATGACATTATTACGACAAACTCTACATTGACTCAAGCCATACAAGCGGTACATGGCAAAGAGCGAAACATCCTATTTTGTGTCACTCTAGCCGATGCAAGTTTAAAATAAGCTACCATCTTATATACTCATTTTTATATTTTTGAATTAGGGTTTTTTTGTGAAGATATCTCTTGTTTTGATTCTGTTTGTATCTCTTTTATTTGGCGATGAAGTCGGTCTTAATAATCCGCTTTCCCAGTACAGAGAAGCCGGAGAACTTTACAAAGAGACAAAAGAAGAAAAATCTGGTCATATCATAGTTTTTTCACGCTCAGACCTTGATAAGATGCAAGCTTATACACTTAATGACGTACTAAAAACAGTGCGGATGTTTACCCTCAAGAGTACAAAATTCGGGATGACTTCTCTTGTAAAGAGTCCCTACTCCGAACAATCTATGTCAAGCATTAAAATATTTATAAACTCTTATGAATTAACATCCATTACTGCAGGCACAGGCTTAGCTCAGTATGGAAAAATGGGACTAAACTTTATAGACCATATAGAGATATATCAAGCTTCAAATACCATTATCACTAGCGGTGAGCCCGGTAATATGATTATTAAAATGTATACGAAAGACCCGACAAGAGAAAATGCGACGGTTGCTCAAGCTTCTGTGGATTCAAAAGCCGGCTCAAGAGTACAGCTTATAGAGGGGAAAAGTTTTGATGAGTACTCATATTTGGCAAATATTGATGTGAGCAAAAACAATTACGACGACTATAGGCTAAACAATAACAGCGAGTTATCAAAAGACGGTTATAGAGGGCAGTTTTATCTCAATTTTTCAAAAAAAGACGATTATGAGATAGAAGCAGGTTCGGCAAGTGAGAAAGATGATCTCTTCGCAGGTTTTGGAAGATCCATAATCGAGGGAGAAATGGACATGAAGAGCTACTATGCTCAATTTACAAAATATTTTGACAACGATATCAAACTTATACTCTCAACATCTTATGAAACCGTAAAACTAACCAACTCAGACAATGTCGGATTTGCACTATTCGACAACAACATAAGCAAAAATCTCTTAATTAAAAACGGCTCTTATACAAACAGCGCTATTTTAGAAAAAAAATATAACTACAAAAATAATAACTTTTTATTCGGCACGCAGGTAAAACTGAAAAACTTTTTTCTTGATGGTTTTAAAAGTGAGGGGGTAGCTCAGATAGAAAATCTAGGTCCAAAACATGTGGATTTTTATGCTCTGTTTCTTGAAGATGCTTATGATATTAATGAAAATCATCAGATAACACTCGGTACAAAACTGGATCATTATGAAAATCACTACAACGGTTCATCAACGGAGGATGTACTTCGTTTTGCTTACATTGGAAGAGTTAATGAAAATTTTGCACTCAAATCTTTTATTCAAGAGGGGTACGTCTACCCCATTTTTGCACAAACTACTTTTGCTCCAATCTACAATCCAAACCCATATTTAAAAAGCGTAAATACTTCAGTCATAAAAGTTGAAAGTGAGTATAAAAAAGATAACTTAACGCTTATTTTAGGCGGCGGAACTTCAAAATCTAAAAACGGCATTATTTATGACGGCACTAAAAAAATGTACGTTAACAACAGCCAAAATTCGGATTTTAAACAGTTTAATATAAATGCAACCTACAAATTTAATGCCGACAACAAAGTTATAACGGAGTATTTTAAAACATTTAAAGAAAATGCCCATTTCAGCCCAGAGAAAGGTATATTGGTGCAGTTATATAACAGAGTCAATAAATTTGATATCTACAACGAACTTGTATACAGATCTTCATATACTGGAACTGATGGCATAAAAATGGATGCCGGATACGACTACACGGCAGGCGTTATCTACAACTACAGCAAACACTTAGACCTAAAACTCAAAGGTGAAAATATATTTGACACGGCAAGTGAGAGTAGCATATACGGCATAAAAATACCTGCTTTAGAGAGAAGAGCCATCTTTACTATGGAGTACATGTTTTAAATGAAAATAGTTGCAGGTATATTGACTTTACTCTTTACGCTTTTTGGACATGAGCATACAGATGATATTAAAGCAGATATACTTGAGAAAGTATTTACAAATATATCTATAAACAAAGAGATTATTATCTGGTCTGATAATGAAAATTTGATTTTAGAGTTTAAAGCAAAAGCGAATTTTGCCACTGCTTCAAAGTGCAGTGATGCCTCTCTTCTCATCTTAGAAAGTAAACAAAATATAGACAAAGAGTGTCAAGAAAAAGCAATTTTCGTCATGAACTACGCTCTTTTAAAAGATATACCGCAAAGTTTCGGTGCTATATTTTGGAAAAAAGGAAGACCCAATATAGTCATTATTGCACCAAGAGCAAAGGCGAATTCTATTAAAATCTCAGAAAAGCTTGATGATTATCTAGAAGAGAAGATATGGTAAAGAGCAAAGATCTCGTTATTTTCTCGCTTTTGTTTGTTTTGGGTATCTCTTTTGCCTACATATATAATGAGATAAAAACTACAAAAGAGGATATCTTTACCCGCATTGAGATAGACCAAATCGAGCATATTTCACGTATTTTAAAAAATATAGAGAGTGATTTTATAAGTTCCCTTGGCATAAAAAATGAATATGACCTGCTAGAGAGCTTTAATAACGAAGAAAATAGAAAAAAATATGAGCATATAGCCTCTTTACTTATGACTCCTAATATAAAATACGCCTATATACTGCAAAAAGACGACACAGACAGGTTTAGATTTTTGCTAGATGCTTCAAAAACCGACAAAGCAGGATTTTACCAAAAATTTGATGTTACCTCGCCTGAGTATATGCAGGCATATACAACTGCAAAACCTCAAATCATAAAACAAAAAAATATAGAAAATCTCTATATTACGCTTTTGCATCCCATTATAAGCAACGGTGAAGTTATAGCTCTCTTTAGTGTCGACATCACGACGGAGATTCAAGATCTTATACATAACTCTGTTGAACCGCTAGAGAACTTTTTTATTATTTTAATAGTTATAGTAATGCTCTTTATGCTTCTCATAATTCTGCAACTCTTTCATTACTTTATTACTAGAAAAAGGGTCTTTACAGATCCTCTTACAAACACATTTAACAGAAATTATCTTGAAGAGCTTCTACATGTCATTAATCTAAAAAATTACGGCATTGCAATGCTTGACCTTGATAAATTTAAATCCATTAATGATGTTTACGGACACCAAACAGGCGACTATATACTAATTCAAGCAAGTAAAATCTTTAAAGCTTCCATAAGAGCAGGCGATATACTTGTAAGATATGGCGGAGAGGAGTTCTTGCTTTTTATTCACAACAGAAACGGCTCTGCACTCGATGTTTGCGAGAGAATCAGAGAAAGCATTTTCTTGGGAGAGTATTTTTATGACGGCAATGAGATAAAAACAAGCGTGTCAATAGGTTTGCACAAGCACCCATCTTTGGAAAAAAACCTGCATGAGGCAATTAAGATAGCAGATAAAATGCTCTATCTTGCTAAAAAAAATGGAAGAAACAGAGTAGAAATCTATGATGAAAAAGCACTCAGTGAAGAAAACAGCTCTTCTAAAGATATAAGTTTTGTAAAAGAGGCACTAGATGAGGAGAGAGTCGTCTGCTGTTATCAGCCGATATACGACTACAAAAGCGGAGAGATTTACAAATATGAATCACTCGTTCGAATCATTGCAAGCGACGGCAGAGTCGTCTTGCCATTTGAGTTTTTACCCCAAATAAAAGGGACAAATATGCACTATAAACTTACACAAAGAATTTTGCATATTGTTTTTGAAAAAGTTATTGAGAGCAAAAAAAGTATCAGCATCAACATTAACTTTTCAGATCTTACAAATCCCGATATACAAGAAACTATCGTAAGCACTCTTTCAAATAATGGTGAACTTGCATCCAAAATTACATTTGAGATACTAGAGAGCGATGAGATAGACGATGTTGAACTTTTTAAAGAAAAAACAAGTATGCTTCACTCCCTTGGAGCAAAAGTTTCAATAGATGATTTTGGAAGCGGCTACTCAAACTTTAAAACCATTATCGATATAGAGGCTAATTATCTTAAAATAGACGGCTCGCTGATTCAAAATATTGATATAAATATCAAAGATTATAAAGTTGCAAAGAGCATTATACACTTTGCTTCGCAGAGCAATATGAAGACTGTTGCAGAGTTTGTACACTCAAAAGAGGTTTTTGATAAGTTGGTGGAGCTTAATGTCGACTACATGCAAGGGTTTTATATATCTCAGCCTAAAGCCACTCTTATAGAAAAAGAGGAGCTTTTTCTATAGAGAGCTTTTAGCGTCTACTTCACAAGCTTTTTAAACAATTCTTCTACTCCTTTGTTTATTTTCTCTTGTACATTTTTTCCCGCCTCTGTTTTCATGAATTTTTCAAAATCTATTGTCACTTTCGGAGAGCCTATATCTCCTTTGAGGGTTGCATTAAATTCATCTTTTTTCACTTGAAGCGTTATATCGCTATTTATCTGCTTTGTTTTTGTATTAAGTTTTGCCTCTTTAACTTTTATGGCAGCATCTATGGAACGAAGATCTAATGAAGCTAAAACATTTTCCTGATCTATTTTTGCATTTACATCACCGTTAAAAAATTCTTTATACATGTCAAACTTTGCAAACTCTTTGATGGCATCAAAAGTTTGATTTTTTTCAAATTTTGCTTTTGCCACTTTCGCGGCTAAAACACCTTTGCTTTGAGCAAGGTTGTAATCAAGTTTAGCATTTAACATAGCATCAATCATCTCAGAATATGTGAACATGTAGAGTAGTTTTTTTGTTTTAACAGAGCTTATGTCTGCATGAAAATCATCATTGTAAAGTTTAGCATCTATTTTTCCATCAGCTGTATTGGAGTGTAATGTCACTTCCAAATCTTTTGCTTTGCTTATATCTCCATTTGCCGAGAGTGAACCTCTCATATGATGATTTGAGATGAAAAAAAGTTTATTTAAATCCGCTATTTCGACAACATAGTCACCCTTAAAGCTCTTCTCTTTGATATCAAACTTTGCACTCTGCATATCAAGATTAGCTATGTTTGAGTTAAAATCAACCTTAGTATCTAGTGTATCACCGCCTAGAAGGGTAGTTGCTGTAAGACTGTAGGTAGTTGTAGGCATAACGGACTTAAACTCATACGCTTTACTCAAATATGCCGAATCTAAAACACCGTCTTTTAGCGTTGTTAAGATTTTTCCTGCCAATTTACCGCTTCTTGCATCTTCTATATCTGCGCCGATAGAGAGAGTGCCATCGCTATAGTGTGGCTGTTTTAGCATGTAGAGCAGTTTTTCGACTTTGAGATTTTCAACTTTTGTTTTTATGGAAGCAGGTTCAAAATCTTTTAAAAGAATCTCAAAAGTAGTATCCGATGCGGCAATATCGCTTTTACCATTTACAACAAGACGCTCTTTGTCACCTTTTGCTTCTCCCTCAAGTTTCAACGCACCTCTGATATCCGCACCCGTGACAGGTTTTAAAACCTCCAAATCTTGGATATTTAGAGCGTATGCTATATCTGCTTTAAGAGGTTGCGGCACTACTTTGCCCCAAGTGCTTATTTTAAACAGGTTTGAGAGAAAATCATACCTATAATCAACATCATCCCCTCTGAGTTTTGCGTTAAGATCCATAGAAAAAGTGGTTGTAGGAATAGATACATTAAAATCACTCTTCATGTATCTCGGGTCGATTTTTCCGTTTTTACTCTTTAGCGTTATCTCCCCGTCCATCTCATGTGATATAAGATTTTTAAAATTCACCTCAAGGTCTACATCTGCAGTTGCGTATGGATTTTTTGAAAATAGGTGCAACAGCGATGCCAGTTTTGCATCTCTCATTTTCATAGTAAATGAAGCCGGAGTGAGATCTGCGAGAGTTGCATGATAGGCAGACTTACTATTTCCGATATCGGTCATGCCATCTATATTCATAAATGCCAAATCACCTTTTACGGTTCCATTTGTAAAAAAAGTTCCCTTAAGCGGTGTGCCGACAAGCTTGCTCAAACTCTGCAGATTTTGAAAGCCTATTTCATAAGAAAAATTTAATGAACGAGAAAAGAGTGAATAATTCCCTTTTACTTTTATGGAGTTGTTTTGATTTAGCATTAAAACCATCTCAAAATCAGTCGTATTAAATAAAAATGTAGAAAATCTACTCTCCATCTGAGTCTTCTCTTCTATTTTGCTCTCAACAAAAGGTTTTATAAAACCGTTACCGATGGGTGTAAAAACAGCCACATATACAATTGTCAGCAGTGTTGTAAAAACTATGCCAAACCATGCTAAATATTTCATTTTCATTCTCCTCTTTAAACATACTATATAATGATACAATATAAATGATTTTTTTTGGAAACCATATACTTGATACACATAGACTAAACTTTATTGATGCTATATGTTTAACTTTTACTTGACATTGTTACACTCAATATGTATAATTGTGCCATCTTTTTAAAAAAGGAGTTATTTAACAACTATGTCCAAAGAAAATAAAGAAGAGATTCAAAACGAAAATCTTGAAAAAGTCGAGCTTGATGAAGCTGCTGCAGAAGCTGTAGCGGTTGAAAACGAGTTTGATCTTTTACAAACAGAGATGGCGGAACTAAAAGACAAATATGCCAGAGTTCATGCTGATTTTGAAAATATCAAAAAAAGATTAGAGAGAGAAAAATATACGGCGGTCGAGTATGCAAACGAAAAATTTGCAAAAGATATGATTCCCGTACTTGATTCACTTCAAGGTGCTCTTAACTCGGCAAACTCCGATGCAAACAGCGAAGAGCTTTTTACAAAACTTAAAGAGGGAATTGAGCTTACTCAAAAGCAACTAATCACCTCTTTAGAAAAACATGGAGTTAAAATGGTGTCCCATGATGAGCCGTTTGATCCAAATATTCACAATGCGATTCAAAGCGTAGATAGCGATACGGTTGAGAGCGGAGGGATAGTCCAAACTTTTCAAACAGGCTATAAATATAAAGACAGACCACTCAGAGAAGCAATGGTAGTGGTCGCCAACTAGCTATTTGAACGGTTGTTTGCTACTTAAGTAGCATTTAAAAAAATGGCGAAGTGTTACAATTTTGCTAGAAAAAAATAAAATCCGACACGGAAGTGTCAAGCTTTAGTGCCTTAGCGGTTTATCCTCTTTGGTCGAGGGCTAGCGAAAGTAAAAGGAACACGTCCCTTTTGCGACAAATAAGATGGAGGTTTCTTTCATCTTATTTTATGAATTAAAATCAAATTAAGGATAAAAAAATGAGCAAAGTAATAGGTATAGATTTAGGAACAACAAACTCATGTGTTGCTGTTTATGAGGGTGGTGAAGCGAAAATCATCCCAAATAAAGAGGGTAAAAATACAACTCCATCAGTAGTTGCATTTACGGACAAAGGCGAGGTTTTAGTAGGAGATCCTGCAAAACGTCAAGCGATTACAAACCCAAACAAAACAATCTCTTCAATTAAGAGAATCATGGGTCTTATGATGAATGAAGAGAACGCAAAAGCGGCTCACGATAAGGTAACTTACAATATCGTAAACAAAGACGGCATGGCTGCGGTTGATGTAGACGGTAAAATCTACACTCCGCAAGAGATATCCGCTAAGATTTTATCAAAACTAAAAGAGGATGCAGAGGCTTACCTCGGCTCAACTGTAACTGACGCTGTTATCACAGTTCCGGCATACTTTAACGATGCACAAAGAAAGGCTACAAAAGATGCAGGAACGATTGCAGGTCTTAATGTTCTTCGTATCATAAACGAGCCGACGGCTTCTGCACTGGCTTATGGTTTAGAGAGCAAAGCGGATGAAAATGTTCTTGTTTACGACTTGGGAGGCGGAACATTCGATGTTACTGTTCTAGAGATTAGCGATGGAACTTTTGAGGTTTTATCTACTGATGGAAACGCATTTTTAGGTGGAGACGACTTTGACAATAAAATCGTTGATTATCTAAATAGCGAATTCAAAAATACACATGGTGTAGATCTTAAAAACGATAAAATGGCTTTACAACGTTTAAAAGATGCGGCTGAAAATGCTAAAAAAGAGCTTTCAAGCTCAACTGAAACTGAAATTAACCTGCCGTTTATCACTATGACGCAAGCAGGTCCTCAACACTTAGTTATCAAACTTACTCGTGCAAAATTTGAGAGCATGATTGAGACACTGGTTGAAGAGACTATTTCACATATCAAAACGGCTATGAAAGAGTCTGGTTTAGATAACAACGCTATTAAAGAGATTATCATGGTCGGCGGTTCGATCCGTGTTCCACTTGCTCAAAAGATGGTTTCAGACTACTTTGGCGGCAAAACTCTAAACAAAAGCGTAAACCCTGACGAAGTAGTTGCAGCAGGTGCGGCGATTCAAGGTGGAGTTTTAAGAGGAGATGTTAAAGACGTTCTTCTTCTTGACGTTACTCCGCTTTCACTCGGAATCGAGACTTTAGGCGGCGTTGCTACTAAAATCATTGAAAAAGGAACTACAATTCCTGTTAAAAAATCTCAAATCTTCTCAACTGCTGAAGACAACCAACCGGCTGTTAGCATCTCGGTTGTTCAAGGTGAGAGAGAGTTTGCAAGAGATAACAAATCTTTAGGTCTGTTTGAACTCGGCAACATTGCAGCGGCTCCAAGAGGCGTACCTCAAATCGAAGTAACTTTTGATATCGATGCAAACGGAATCTTAACTGTTAGCTCAACAGACAAAGGTACAGGCAAATCTCAATCGATTACGATTAGCGGAAGCTCTGGACTAAGTGAAGATGAGATTAACAAAATGGTTAAAGATGCGGAACTTCACAAAGCTGAAGACTCAAAAAGAAGAGAGTTGGTAGATCTTAAAAATCAAGCTGATGCGCTTATCGCACAGACTGAGAAGTCTTTAGGTGAAATCGGAGATAAAATCAGTGCTGAGGAAAAAGTAAAAATCGAGTCCGCTATAACTGAACTTAAAGATACGCTAAAAGATACAAACTCAACAAAAGAGCAAATCGAAGCAAAAGTGAAAACTTTAACTGAAGCAAGCCACAAAATGGCTGAGCAGATGTACAAAAAAGATGATGGCGCAGCACAAGCTGATGAGTCAAAGAAGAAAAAAGATGACGATGTCATCGATGCTGAAATAGAGTAAAAAATCTTCTCCCGCATTAATGGCGGGAGTTTTAATTCAAACTCTTCTAAAATAAATTATTAACTGCTTTTTAATATTTTACAATGTAAAATCCCCTATTTTAAACCTTAAAAGGAACCACGTGTTTTATAAATATACCTTTTTTACTATTCTTGTATCTCTCCTCTTTTTTGGATGCAGTGCTTCAAATCAGAATGCGCTTAGCAACAAGTCTACGCAAAAAAGCAGTTATGTCAGTCAAAGCGGCTACTACTATGCTTTAGTTGAAAAAAATAACAATATTTGGAAAGTAGTTGACATTCAAGATACTCCGATACAAATACGACAAAAAACAAATCAAGAAATTCTTAAAATCAACGAATCTTACACTCATGTAGAACCCAATTTTGATATCAATAAATCAAATATTTACGACTGTAACGGTAAAAAAGGTATTAAAGAGTACGCCGCATGCAGCAGTAACCTAACAGGCTCACTCGGTGCAAAAAATATCTCTGAACTTCTAAATAGCTCTAAATCGCAAAGATATATTGATGAAGAGCTTATAAAAGAGGTCATCAAGCAGACAAATCTTTTTTATGCGATTGAGAACAAAAAATTTGCTCTTGAACATGAAGAGTGCGACCGTCTCTTCTTAAGTGCTAAAACAGCCGATGAATTTGATGCTTTTATAGAAAAATACTCCTCTTACAAATATGCTTCTACGCTCATTCCTCTTGCTGAGAAAAACCGAGACAATCTAAAAATGCAGGAACAAAGAAGAAGAGAAGAAGAGCAAAAATACGCAAAAGTGTATGAGCAAAAAGTGCTAAAGAGTGAAAAACAGCTCGAACGTGAGAATGAAGCTTTAGCAGATATAGAAGAAAAAGCTATAAGAAACTTTCAAAACACTATTGCGAATTTTAGAAAAACTCTGAAAAAAGGTGTTGAAACAAACTGCGGTCCGATTCTTGATATAAAAAATTCATCTATTAAAGTCTATTTTCCCGTAAAAAATGTAGGAAATGAGCATTGGATAGATGCAAATAAAATATTTCCAAAAACTCACGGCTGCCGCTTTGTCAACGGCAACTATATCGCACCTGCTACTTTTTAATTATTTAGAACGCTTAACGGATGCATCCGTTAAGCTACGCTTGCGCCGCAATTGCGACTAAAGCTTGCTTTTTTAAAGCAAGACGACTTCTTTCAAAACGAGGTTATGAAAGAAGTCTAATAAAAAAGTGTAAACAATAGTTACTTTTTATTGAAATTCTTGCAGTAGTCACAAAAACATATCTCCATTTTATACTTTATTAGAATACAATCAAAAAAAATAGAAGTAATCTAATGAATGAAAAATATCTTCTCCGCTTTATAACATTCGCTCCGATAGTATTTATTCCAAGCATAGTTTTTGCCATCTTTTTCATCAATATTTCACACACACAATATATTTTCAATAACAGCTCTAAAAATCTTCAAGAGGAGTTGATGCTTAAAGAAAAAAATATTACCGCTTCTAAAGTAAAAATGGCTATCTCTCTTATAAACTACGAACACTCGACCATAGAGGAAAGATTGCATATAAAAGTTAAAGACAGAGTAGAAAAAGCTTTTGCTATCGGCTCAAATATTTACAAACAAAATAGAGAGAAAAAGAGCGATACGGAAATCAAAAAAATGATTTTAGACGCGCTTCGCCCGTTGCTTTGGAATGACGGCGAGAGTTTTATATTTATACTCGATAAAGAGGGAAATTTCGTCCTCTCTCCTGAGTATCTCAGACATATGGAAGGCAAAAATATAATCAACTTTAAAGATGCAACCGGTAAATCGGTTATACAAGAAGAGATTAGAATCGTAAACGAAGAAGGTGAGGGATTTTTATGGGACACCTTTACAAGAGCCAAAAAAGATATAAACACTCAGTACAAGCAGCTGGCGTTTGTAAAGGATTTTGAGCACTTTAACTGGTATATGGGTTCTGCGGAATATCTTGATACAACTACTCTTGAGATTGAAAAAAGCACACTTACCATACTTCGTAACATAAACAAAAATAGCCAAGATTATTTTTTCATCTACGATATGGATGGAAATATAATTTTACACTCTTACAATCCTGAACTTGAAGGAAAAAACTTTTTTACCTCATCAGATAAAGTCCATCACTCCGTAGTTGAACAGTTTATAAAAAATGCCAAAGAGGGTTCTAGCAATTTTGTATCTTATTCATGGGAAAATCCAAAAAATGGAAAATTTGAGACAAAACTCTCTTACGTCGAGAAAATTCCTGATACCAATTGGGTAGTAGGAAGCGGTTTTTATACAAAAGAGATAGAAAAGATTGCAGAGTCTCAAATAGCAGAATTACAAAAGATAAATGAAGCTAAGCTGATAACCATAAAATTTTACTCAATTATATTTACAATAATATCAATTGTAGTCTCAATATTTATCTCCAGAAAACTAAAAGAGAATTTTGACTGGTTCAAAAAAAATCTAGAGTTAAAATCAAATCAGCTCCAAGAGCTAAACAGTGAGCTTGAAGAGAAGATAGAGCAGAGAACGCATGAGCTTAAAGAGGCATATGAGAGGATGCATCTCATCGCAAATACGGACTCTTTGACTCAGATTCATAACCGCTACTCATTTTTAAATGCGTTTAACAATGAACTGGAAAAATATAAAATCTCAAAAATAGAGTTTTCTTTAATAATGCTAGATATAGATTACTTTAAAAATATAAACGATACTTTCGGACATGATATAGGGGATTATGCTATTGTCGAAATGACTAAGATAGTCAAAGAGTGTTTAAGAAGCAGTGACATATTTGGAAGAGTAGGCGGAGAAGAGTTTATGATACTTCTACCATATACTTCGCTTGAATCTGCTAAAGATATTGCACAAAGAATTAGAAAAGAGATAGATGAACACCGGTTCAAATCCATTAATAATATGAGCGTTAGCTTGGGCGTTGTGGGATACAAAGAGGGTGAAAGCGGAAATACAATGTTAAAAAGGGTCGATATTGCTCTGTATGAAGCAAAAACACAGGGTAGGAATATGGTTTTTGTGCTAGAATTTTAAGCTTTTTAAAAAAATAGGTTTCATTATGCGACAACAAAAAGATTTTATTTTATATTTTACACTCTTTGTTACTTTAGTGCTTCCGATATGCATGGCTTTGTATATGCAAAATTTTGCTGCATGGAAATATGAATCTCTCCCTCTGCACTCGTTTTTAGAGGCCTCAGGGGCGGCTGTTGCAATTATGCTCTCTCTTACTATCTTTATTATCCATCAAGGAAAGCTTGAGTTAAACTATCAGTATTATGCATCATTTGGACTTATCTGCATGGGCGTTTTTGATGCTTTTCACTCCACGGTTATGGTAGGAGACACTTTTGTATGGCTACATGCATTAAGCGTTTTTTTCGGCGGCATTTTTTTTAATCTTGTCTGGCTATCAGAATATAGTATATCAAGAAAAAGATATTTTATTTTTCCTATCACTCTATTTTTTATCTCTGTTTTCATTGCTATTATCTCAATTTTATATCCGCAGATTCTACCTCAGATGCTTACAAAAGATGGGGAATTTACAAATATGGCAAACCTTTTAAACGTTTTTGGAGGAAGTATGTTTATACTCTCTTCATTCTATTGTATACGAACCTATCTTAGTGAGCAGAATGCAGACTCGCTTCTTTTTGCTGGGCATACAATGCTTCTTGGAACATCGGGCGTACTCTTTTTTTTCTCATCCATATGGGACATGCAGTGGTGGTTTTGGCACTTTTTAAGATTTTTTGCTTATCTTATTGCATTTTATTTTATGCTGAGAAGTTTTTACAACTCGGTTCTAGATTTGGATATTACAAACAAAAAATTTCTTTACCAAAACAGAGAGTTAAATGAGTCAGGAAAACTCCTCTTAGAGTACAAAAAAGCTATTTTCGAGGGAAGTATCATCAGTGCATCGGATTTAAACGGAAGAATTACTTATGTCAACGAAGAGTTTGAGAAGATTTCAGGTTATAACAAAGATGAACTTATTGGCAAAGGACACAATATTTTGCGACATCCGCAAACTCCAAAATCGACATTTAAAGATTTATGGGAGACCATCCAAAGCAAAAGGACATGGAAAGGCTTAATTAAGAATATAAATAAAGAAGGCAAGAGTTTTTGCACAAAAACAACTGTTATACCTATCACCGACAGCAATAATAATATTATAGAGTATCTGGCACTGCGTGAAGATGTAACCGAACTCGTAAACTCTCAAGAGGAACTTAAGAAAAATTTTTACACCGATAGGTTAACCAATTTAAGCAATCGCTATAAACTCTTTGAAGATCTCAAAAACACCCAAAATGCAAATATAGCAATTTTAAATATTGACAATTTTAAACATATCAACGATTTTTACGGAGACAGCTTCGGCGATAAAGTTTTAATAAAAATCTCAAGCAAACTCCTCGATATCTCCTATAAACTGAGATATAACATATACAGAAATCATGCCGATGAGTTCTCTATAGTATCATTTTTAGATGATGAGGATAATAATACTTTTATAAAACATATCAAAGAGATTCTTTTAAATATACAAAACAGTGCCTTAAAAGTGGATGAGGAGGAGCTAAGCATCAACTTCTCTGCCGGCATATCACTTGGTTTTTTTGATTTGCAATTTGCAGATATTGCTCTAAAAGAAGCTAAAAAATTTAAAAAAGACTTTATAGTATATTCGCATGAGATGACATCATATGAAGATTATAAAAATAATCTTATTTGGGTTAAGAGAATAAAAGATGCACTTGTAAACGATAGAGTCGTTGTAGTATTTCAACCAATTTTAAACAACAAAACAAATACGATTGATAAGTATGAATCGCTTGTTAGAATCATAGATGAAGATGACAAAGTTGTCTCTCCTTATCACTTTTTGGATATTGCAAAACAGTCAAAACTCTATCCGCAAATCACAAAAAGAGTCTTTGAAAAAGTCTTTAAACATATAAACTTTACAAACAAAAGTATATCCGTCAACATAACGGCAGAAGATATACTCAATAAAAGCACGAAAGAGTTTATCATCAATCAGCTACAAGAATTAAACAACAAACAAAATGTGATATTTGAACTTGTAGAATCTGAGGGAATCGAGTCATTTGATGATGTAAAACTCTTTATTGATGAGATTAAAACCTTTGGATGCAAGATTGCAATCGATGATTTTGGAACAGGATACTCAAATTTTGAATATCTTTTAAAACTTGAAGCCGATATTATAAAAATAGACGGCAGTTTGATAAAAAATATAGATACAGACATAAATAACTATAACGTAGTCGAATCAATTGTCTCATTTGCCAAAAAGAATAACATTAAAATAGTTGCGGAATTTGTCTCTTCACAAAAGATTCAAGATAAAATAATACTCTTAGATATAGAGTATTCTCAAGGTTACCTCATCAGTGAACCTAAATTTTGGGAGGAGTTATGAAATTTTTTATTATTATTTTTAGTGTCATTACTTTCATAATTGCCTCCATGTTTGTTTTTGTTTATACAAAAGAGGAAAATATTAAGATAGGGCTGCTCTACTCTGCAAGCGGAACAATGGGTACAAATGAAAAGCCGCTTTCCGATGTGTTAAGAGCTGCCGTATGGCAGATAAATAGAGAGGGTGGGCTTTTTGGCAGAGAGGTGGAGATTATAGAATTTGACGGCAAATCTGATTCAAAAGAGTTTAAAAAAGGCGCAAAAGAACTTATAGACAAAGGCGTCGTCTCCATATTCGGGTGCTGGACTTCGGCTTCAAGGAAAGAGGTTAAAGAGGTCGTAGAAGCTGCAAACAATGTACTTTTTTACCCTCTGCAATATGAAGGATTTGAAAGTTCGCCAAATATAGTCTATTTGGGACTTAGTGCCAATCAACAAATCAATCCTACCATTGATTTTATAAGAACAAATTTCGGCAATAATGTCTATCTCGTAGGTTCAGACTATATCTATCCAAAGGCTGCAAATTTTTATATAAATGAGTTATCAAAATTAACAGATTTAAATGTGCTGGGCGAAAGATACTTTGTGCTGGATACCAAAGATTTTAAAGATCTCTTTAAAGATATAAAGTCTAAAAAACCAGACGCGATTATAAATACGCTCAACGGTGATTCCAACATAGAATTTTTTAAGAAACTAAAAGAACACGGCATTTCATCTAGCGATATTCCGGTTATATCGCTTAGCCTAGATGAAACATCACTTTCTAAAATCTCCGCAAACGACAAGAACATAATGTATGGACACTATGCGACATGGGGTTATTTTGATATTATGAATAAGAGTAGAAATGAGTTTAGCACTCTCTTAAAAGATAGATTCGAGAAAGATGTAGTAGTAACGGATGCAATGTTTTCTATCTATTTAGGGGCGCAGCTTTTTAAACAAGCTATTTTAAAATCAAAAAAAACCACTCCTGAAGAGATTCTAAAAAATATTAAAAGAGCGAGTTTAAATATCTCCGACAATATCTATTATGTGGACTCCATGAATAAACATCTTCACAGAAATGTCTTTATTGGAAAAGTAAGTACACAAAATCAATTTGATATTGTATGGCAATCAACACAAATCATAAATCCGCAACCGTATCCTCTTTTTAAAGAGAGGGCATTTTGGGAAAACGGAATTCATGAGATTTATAAATCTTACGGCAACTCTTGGGAAGCAAAAAGTGAGAGCAGATGAGTAAATGGTATGAACTGCATATAAAAAATGAAATTCTCTTTTGGTTTATCATGATTTCAATCGTTCCTATCGTTATGCTCTTTGGCGCAAACTACCTGCTGCAAAAAAATCAGTTTAAAATTCAAGCAAAAGAGCATCTTGAGCTTATATTACATGAAAAAATAGCAAAGATTGAGACTCAAATAGATGATTTTGAAAAAAACGTAAAACTGGTTTCTTCTATTCCGACAGTCGTAGACAACTTTATAAGATCTAAAGAAAATTTTGTGCAAAACAACCGCTTTATACAAGATGATGCAAAGTTAAATGAGCTGCTCAATGGCTTTTTAGATAAAAGCAAATATTATGATGTCTTTTTTATAGATATGAGCGGAAATATTATATACACACTAAAAAAAGAGAGTGATTTGGGGACAAATCTGCTTAGCGGAATCTATAAAGATACAAATCTAGCTTCTGTTTACAAAAGAGCAAGGATGCTTTTAGAGAGTAAAATAAGCCGTTTTGAGTACTACCATCCATCCAGTACCCACTCTGCTTTTATAGCACACCCTATTTATCGTGAAAACAGAGTTATCGGAGTTATTGCGATTCAACTTGCAAAAAACAAACTATCCGATATATTTAGCGACCAAAAAGGGTTAGGTGAAAGTGGAGAATTTTTTGCGGCTATGAAAAACTCACAACATAAAATAGTATCCACAACAGCTCTAAAATATGTAAAAAACTCTATAGAAAATGAGTTCATTTTTGATGGCAATAAAAACCTATTCTCTACAAAAGCCGCTAGCGGAGGATACGGAAGCGGTGAAGGAGTTGACTACAGAGGAGTCGAAGTTATCACGGCATGGGGTTATATCCCATCGCTTGACTGGGGAGTTATCGCAAAAATAGATTCAAGTGAGGTTTTAGAGCCTATATATAAAATAGAATTTATCTCTATCATCGTTATATTTTTTGTTCTTGTTTTTATCATAATAGCAATCGTAATGGCAACAAAGCATATAGTCTCTCCGATAGACGCTCTTATAAAAAGAGTAAAAAGATTCTCCCTTGGAAACTTAGAAAACGATAAACACTCTTATGCAGACTTTTATGTAAACAATGAAATAGGAGTTCTGGCGAATAACTTCAATGAGATGGCGCAAAACCTTAAAAATTCTCAAGATACCATAAAAAAATATGCAAATGAACTTGAAGACAAAGTAAAGCAGAGAACAAAAGAGCTTGAAGACGCAAAAAATGAGCTTATTAAAACAAATATCTCTATGAAAACATATCTAAATATAGTTGATAAATATGTCATTGCTTCTTCTACTGATTTAAAAGGAGTTATTATAAGTGTAAGCAGTGCATTCTGCGACATTACGGGATATACAAAGGAAGAACTCATTGGCAAAAAGCACAACATAGTAAGACATCCAAGTATGCCTGAGTCCATGTACAAAGAGATGTGGCAAACACTTTTACAAAACAGGACATGGTGCGGCGAGATAAAAAACTTAAAAAAAGACGGCACATCTTACTGGGTTTACTCAACTATCTCTCCAACATATAACACTCAGGGAGAAAAGACCGGCTACACATCCATAAGACAAGATATTACAAATCAAAAAATCATAGAAAAGCTATCTGTTACGGATCAATTGACTCAACTATACAACAGACTAAAGCTAGAGAGTGTTTTTGCCGATGAGATACACAGGGCTTCAAGATACGGCGAACCTTTTAGCGTGATTATGCTAGACATAGACCACTTTAAGTCGGTTAACGATACTTTTGGGCATGAAGTAGGAGACAAAACACTTATTGATATTGCAAAGATTTTAAAACAAAACTCAAGAACGACGGATATCGTAGGTCGTTGGGGCGGTGAGGAGTTTGTTGTCATACTTCCTCATACAAATCTCAAATCAGCACTTGAGCATGCAAACCTGCTAAGAGCAAAAATAGAGGCTTACTCATTTGAGGTTATAGAAAAAGCAACTTCAAGCTTTGGCGTAAGCTGTTATTTAGACGGCGACAGTGCTAAGAGCATCCTAAAGAGAGCTGATGATGCTCTTTATGATGCGAAAAACAGTGGAAGAAACAGGGTGTCGGCACGAGAGGAAAACTAAATTTAAAAATTTGCTCTAACGCAGTTTCTTCCTGAAGCCTTTGCTTCATAAAGAGCCTTATCGGCTCTTTCGACAACAGCTTCTAGTGCATCCCCTCTATTTACTTGAGTAACCCCAAAACTCGCAGTTACTCTTCCAACCATATCTATCTCAAATATTTCTATGCTCTCTCTTAATTTTTCTGCTAAAAATGTAGCTTGGTTTAAATCTACGGCAGGGAGCAGTACAACGAACTCTTCTCCACCCCATCTGCAAATAATATCTATATTTCTTAAGTTTTTTAAAAGCGCATGCGAAATCTGTATAAGCACCCCATCACCGATACCATGTCCAAATGTGTCGTTTATTTTTTTAAAATAGTCTATATCTAAAATCATAAGCGACATCACATTGCCTCTTTGCTCCATTGTTAAGTAAGATGAATTATAGAGTTCTGAAAATTTATGGCGGTTATAAAGCCCTGTCAGAGCATCCGTTGAAGCCATTACTTCATATTTTTTATTCTTATATAAAAGAGAGGCATTGAGTTGACTAAGCTCCTCATGATGCTCTTTAATAAGCATCGCCCATCTTGAGTACGATAAAGAGATAAGCTCTTTTTGTGTAATAATTCCAGACATTTTGCCATCTTCATCTACAACTACGACTCTTTTATAACGCTTGAGTTTTAAAAACTCTAAAGCATCTTTCATAGAACAATCTTTACTGATTGTATCAACAGGGGAAGACATATAAGAGCCTATATTCAACTCCAAATCTTCATTATGCTTCATTACTCTTACAACATCTTTTGTCGTAAATATTCCAATTGGTTTAAAATTTTCAATAACAATTACGCTCTCAAAATCATTTTTTATCATCTCTTGGAGCAAATCCATGGTTTTCGTATTTTTATTGACCCATTTAGCTCTTCTGCTGAGTTTTAAAAAGTCTTGAAGACAAAAATTATCCATAAGCGTGTCGGGATCTATACTGCTTGCAATATCTGCATGCGCGACAAGTCCATAAAATGAGCCATCATCGTTTACAACACATATATACTCAATTTCACAATTGAGATAATCCACAATCTGTAAAATATTTTTATCTTTATGTGCCGTTTGAACAACCGCCAAATCCAGTTCTCTAAGCGATTTTTGCAAATCTATATTTTGGATTTTAATATTTAAAATATCACCCACTCGTAAAATACGAAAATTATTGCCATCACGAACAATCAAATTTCTATGTTCATTATTAAACATCATCTTCATAGCTTCTGCGATAGTTCTATCTATATCTATGGAAACGACTGATGTTGTTGCTATCTCGCCAATGGATGGAAATTTCATAAAGCTGCCTTTTAAATATTCATTAATGCCTGTTGAACTCTTAAAGCTTGAACATGTTCTTGCACGTCATGTACTCGAATGATGGAAGCTCCGTTTTTTACAGACTCTAAATGCAAAGCCAAAGTTCCGCCAAGTCTCTCTTTTGGCAGAGACGGTGAAATCTTATCTATCATAGACTTTCTAGAAGCGCCTACAAGCAGAGGTTTTCCTAGTGTTAGAAAATGCTCTTGATGTTTGATAAGCATAAGATTATGCTCTAGAGTTTTGCCAAACCCTATTCCTACATCTAAGATAATATCCTTAACGCCAAACGCCTCGGCTTCTTGAACTCTTGAGCTTAAAAAAGAGTAGATATCACTGAGGATATGCTCATACTCCGGTTTTTCTTGCATTATCTGAGGTGTTTTTTGCATATGCATAATCACCGCTGTTGCATCATATGACGCACAAAGCTTTGCAATCTCGCTATTTGCAAGTCCGGTTATGTCGTTTACAATCTTGAAACCGCTCATTAGCGCATTTTCTATCACTAATGGTTCATAACTGTCAATACTGAATTTTACCCTATCATAAAGTCTTTTTGCTTGTATTAAGTCAAGGATAGGCTTTACTCTTCTAAGTTCTTCTGCTTTATCCACATGAACGGAGTTTGGAGCAGAAGAGACTCCACCGACATCTATAATATCAGCACCCTCTTCTATCATCCTCTCAATCGCTTCTATCGCACTATTTTCTTTAAATCTTGAAGCTGAAAAAAAACTGTCGTCGTTTGCATTTATAACACCCATAACTTCTGCATGAGACGGTTTTTTTACCTTTAAAATCTCTTGGAGTTTATATGCAACCTCTTTTAAACCAAACGGTTGTGCCAACTCTTTTTTACTAAGAGTTTGCAGTTGCCTTGCCGTTGCGATAAGTATGCAATTAACATACGGGTTTTTTGCAACAACCGTTCCACGAGGCACTCCAAGGTCTGCGCCAACGCTTAGAGCATCTTGCTTTAAAATATTTGCCGCACCGACATGAAGGTCCCTGATATAAACAATATAATGCAATGCTTTTAAGGATAAAATCGCCACTCCACCACTATCTACATTTATGTTTTTTAGATATTTTCCTATGTCAACACTATTTGAGAGCAGTTCAATTTGCATTTTTTTCTCCTACAAAACTCATGACTAGCTGTGCCAAAACACTCTGAGGTCTTGAGTTTAACTCTAAAAGCCTATAAGCCCTGTCAAAATTTTGCAACTGAGATTCGCTCAAAATCAGCTTGTCTATAACCGTCGCTCTATAAAAAAGAGCCTGAACCAAACTTTTTGCTTCACTTTTTTTAACTCTCTCATTTGTTTTTAAAAACTCAAAAACCTCTGCATAATTTATCTTAAAGAGATTAAGTGATATCTCTTGAACTGCATGTATCGTTTCACCTTTTACAATCGGCATTCTTGAGCGTACGGTAGGGAGAAGATTTGATTTTGTGGGAGATATAATGATGTACTCTATGTTTCTAGGCGGCTCTTCAAGAAGTTTTAAAAGTGAGTTTTGGGAGACATTATTAAAATTGTTAGCGCCTAAAATAATATATTTTGTTTGCGATTCGCTGATGTAAGACTCTGCAAGAACCGCTTTTGCATGTTCTATTTTAAACTCATCCTCGATAAAACCCACAACCCTGCTTGGTTTCAACTCTTCTCTTATCCTCTCAAACTCTGCTTCAACGCTGCTTGAGATAAGGATATACCCCTTTTTGGAGTTATGCGTTAACATCAACTTCTCCAAACATCGCAGCACTCAGAGATGCATTAAAAAGTCGGTAAAGTTGTAAGAGTTTTATATCTAGCAGTTTGTCGTAAGACTTGAGAGTAAAAGCATTAATGTAATCTTCATCAAAAATCCAAAAATAGCTTGTATCTTTTCTCTTTGCGATATCAGCTCTTTTATCATCGCCTCTGCCGATATACCAGAAGAAATAGTCCTCTTTATAAGAGAGCGATATCATATCTTCAACCATATCAATCATCTCTCCGCCGCTTACATTGTTGTAGTGCTTATATATGCTGTCTATGCTGAGTATAGGAAGAAGCGGTCGATCCATCTGTGCAGTGTTTAAAAAATCAAGTATATATGTCTCAAGCCATTTTCGCTTTTCATCGGTAATAAGGATAACCGTTTTACCGCTAAGAATCTGCTCCAACGCCTGAGAAGTGGTAGTAGTCCAGTCAAAACGCTGCTCTTCCAGCCAGCTAAAGCAGCCGCCCTCTTCCCTGATAGCATCCAAGCTCCATTGAGCGAAATCAGACATAAAATTACTTATCTAATTCGTAAGCGCTATGAAGAGATCTAACCGCCAATTCTGCATATTTCTCGGCGATCACCATAGAGATCTTTATCTCTGAAGTTGAAATCATATTGATGTTTATATTTTCTGCAGCCATCGTTGCAAACGCTTTTGCGGCAACGCCGGTATGAGATTTCATTCCCACGCCTACAATAGACACTTTACAAATATTTTCATCATACGTCACTTCATCTACTTCAGACTCTTTTACAAAACTATCCATTACGGCTTTAGCATCATTTAAGTCACCGACAGGAACGGTAAAATCTATGTTTGCTTTGCCGTCATGTCCTACATTTTGGATAATCATGTCAATATTTACATTATTTTTTGCAAGTTTTGTAAAGATGTCAGATGCTATTCCCGGTCTGTCTTTTACACCGATTAACGATACTCTGTCCTGGTTTTTATCTAATGCGATTCCACTTACTAACGGTTTTTCCATGATATTTTCTTCCTTAGTTATTAATGTTCCCTCTTCATCAGAGAAGCTTGTTCTTGTTACTAGATTTACGTTTAATTTTTTTGCCAGTTCCACGGAGCGGTTTTGAAGTACTTTTGCTCCCAAACTTGCCAACTCTAACATCTCATCATATGAAATCTTCTCAAGTTTTTTAGCTTTTGGCTCAATGCGAGGATCTGTAGTAAAAATTCCGCTTACATCTGTATAAATCTCGCACAAGTCGGCATTTACCGCTCCTGCTATAGCAACCGCCGAGAGATCGCTTCCGCCGCGACCCAAAGTTGTTACGTCACCGTTTTGCGTTACCCCTTGAAACCCTGCAACTACAACGATTTTGCCCTCTTTTATAGCTTCATTCATCGCCATGGGATCTATGTTTTGAATACGAGCTTTTGTATGATGCATATCCGTCACGATTCCTGCTTTTCTCCCGCTCATGGCAACCGCTTTATGCCCCATCTCATTTAGTGCTATCGAGAGAAGAGAAGCTGTTACACGCTCTCCCGAACTAAGAAGCATATCCATATCAGCACGAGAAGCATTTTTTGAAAAGTGCTCTGCATAATCTATAAGCTTGTTTGTCTCTCCGCTCATCGCCGAGACTACTACGACAACATCATGTCCCTCTTTTTTCGTTTTGCTTACGCGATTAGCAACATTTTGGATACGCTCCAAATCACCTACGCTTGTTCCGCCAAATTTTTGAACTATTAACATCTATAACAATCCCTCTTCTTTGAAATAATTTATGACACTCTCATACACATCTTTTTTAAAACTGGCACTTAAACTTAAAGCCTCATCGGCAGTTACAAATTTATAATCACAAAACTCAGGATGCTTCGTATTGATATCTATCGTCGCGCCCTCTTGGAGTTTAACCAAAAAGTATCTCTGCGTCTGCCCGATAAAAGGTCTCATGCTTTGTGCTATTCTTGGCGGAAAATCATACGAAATCCACTCCGGAAACTCGGCTACCACCTCAACCATATCCGTACCTATCTCTTCTTTAAGCTCACGGAAAAGAGCCTCTACGATCTCTTCTCCCTCGTCAATTCCGCCTTGAGGAAACTGCCAAACATCAAGAAGATCATTTCTCTGAGCTAAAAAAATCTCTTTTTTGTGCGGATAACTCTCTGATACGATTATCATGGCAACATTAGGGCGATATAAATCTTTTTTACTCATAGCTTCACTTTTATTTTAATTTATGTTAAGTTTTGAATTTGGAATTATACAAAATTCGCAATTAAAATCAACTAAGTATTCATTTCATTATGATAAACTTTTACCATATATTAGAAATAAAAACAAAGAAGGTGCTTTAGTGAAAGAGTATGTCTTAAAAAACAATGATTTTTTAGTATCACAAACTGACTCAAAAGGCATAATTTTATTTGCCAATGATGATTTTTGCAATGTCGCAGGCTATAAGCTAGAAGAGCTTGTAGGCAAACCTCATAGTATCGTTCGCCATCCGGATATGCCAAAGGCAGCATTTAAAAATTTATGGGAGACCGTAAAGGGTGATAAGATCTGGACGGGATATGTTAAAAATAGAACAAAAGACGGTGGATACTACTGGGTTTATGCAACGGTTTACCCTATATTTGATGAAGTGAGAAAAGAAAAAACGTATCTCTCATGCAGAAGAAAACCATCTAAAAAAGAGATCGAAGAAGCTGTTGAACTCTACAAAACATTAAGATAGGAAATCAAAATGAACACTATGCAAAAAAATATAATTATATCCGTAACTTTCGTTGCTCTTGTCGCATCTCTTTTTTTAAGCGATTCAAATATCGTTCATGCAGCTTTAGCTATAGTAACTTTTATTATTACTATAGTAATAGGAATGCAAAAAGGATCATCCAAAAATGCATATATCGAAGCTAAAAGAGCTGAATTTATTGAGATGATGGAGTTTCAAAGAAATAAAATTGAGCTTAATGAAAACACGCAAAATGAGGCTGAAAAAAACTTCAATACAATTGTAAACAGTTACCAAAAAGCCGTACTTGAAGATACTAAAGTTGCCGGTGAAATGGTAATTCTTGCAGACAAAGTCTCAAGAGGTCACTACTCATGTCGTATCTCGTCTGACTCTAAAACTCCATATGTACATGTACTAAAAAACAGCCTAAACAATATGTTAAACCACTCTGAAAAAAATATTGATAACGCAATCTCTACCCTGCAAAAATTTTCACAAGGTAATTTTGCAACAAGAAGCAACATCGATGTAGAAGCTAAAATGGCTGATCTTCTTAACAATATCAATTCTCTTGGGCAAGCGCTTCAAGATATGGAACAAAAAAACAAAGAGCATCAAGATACGATAGTCGACTCTTCAAGCAAACTCAATGAAACCATCTCAAAAATCACGAACTCTACAATCAGAGATTTAAAAGGCATGATTACCGATGCCGTGGATAGAATCCATAATGTTGCACATAAAGAGAATGAGATGGTAGAAAATCTTCAAACTCTTGTTACAAATGCAAATGAGACAAAGACTATTTTAGCGACTATCGGTGACATTGCCGAACAGACAAACCTTTTAGCACTAAATGCGGCAATCGAAGCAGCCCGTGCGGGTGAGCATGGAAGAGGGTTTGCAGTTGTTGCGGACGAGGTGCGAAAACTTGCAGAGAGAACACAAAAAAGTTTAGCTGAAACTTCTGCAACCACAAATATACTTATCCAGTCTATCTCTGAAAGCTCTGACGCACTTAACAGAAATGCGGGTGAAGTAAATGACATCTCAGGTGAGATCAGCCTCATAAACAATAAAATGGATGAGATTATCAACACTCTAAGCAGTCTATCAAAATAGGGAATATGTTACTTTACATTCATATCCCTTTTTGCGATTCAAAGTGCTCATACTGTGCTTTTAACTCTTATGTAGACAAGTTTCATCTCAAAGAGCTCTACATGGAGGCTCTTTGCACACAACTTCTATTTGAAATAAAACGATTTGACGTAACACCAAAATCAATAGAATCTCTCTTTATAGGCGGCGGAACGCCATCCACCGTTTCTCCTAAACTTTATGAAAAACTTTTCTACATGCTAGACCCTTATCTGGCAGAAAATATTGAAGTAACAAGCGAAGCGAACCCAAACAGTGCAACTTTAGAGTGGCTTGAGGGTATGTTTGCACTTGGAGTAAACCGCATAAGTTTTGGAGTTCAGAGCTTTAATAAAGAAAAACTAAGGCTTTTAAACCGTGCTCACAACGCTTCTCAGGCAGAAGAGGCAATCTTAAATGCACAAAAAATCGGATATAAAAATATCTCACTTGATCTTATATATGCAACACTTGGCGATACAAAAGAGCTTTTGGAAAATGATCTTCTCAGGGCATTCTCTCTTCCCATAAACCACTTAAGCGCTTATGCCCTGACTATCGAAGAAGGCACACCGTTTGAATCAAAACCATACATGTCAAAAGAGAGACTAAGTCTAACATCATGGCTATTTAAAAAGATAAAAAAATTTGGTTTTACCCAATATGAAATCAGCAACTTCGGATCTTACAGGAGCAGCCATAATATGGGATATTGGGAGTATAAAGATTATATAGGGCTTGGAAGCGGAGCTGTCGGCAAACTTGGCTTAGAGAGATACTATCCGACCACTAGTGTTGAGGCATATATAGAAAATCCGCTTGACGTAAGAGTAGAAAAATTGACACAAGAAGATAAAAAGATGGAGCAGATATTTTTAGGGCTTCGCTCATGTGTCGGAGTGTCTAAGAATATTTTAGATAAAAATGAGCTGCAAAAAGCCACTCTTTTGGTTGATGAAAAAAAACTTATATTTCAAAATGATACTTTTTATAACAATGACTACCTCTTAGCAGATGAGATTGCACTCTTTATATCGTAATTTAATTATTCTTTAGATAGAATCGTGCCCTATTATAATTTAAGGATTTTTTATGTTTGGTATGGATTTGGGCGAATTACTCGTCATTGCTATTATCGCTGTTTTATTTCTTGGTCCGGATAAACTGCCGGGTGCAATGGTGGAGATAGCTAAATTTTTTAAAAATACTAAAAATGTTATTAATTCAGTAAAAGATAGTTTTGAAGAAGAGCTAAACGTAAAAAGCATGAAAGATGAAGCTTTGGCATACAAGCAAGAGCTTTTAACTGCAACAGACAAAGTAAAGAGTGCAACGGACATCAAGCAGATGGCAGCAAAACTCACAACTCTTGAAGATGACTTTTTTATGGGTGACGACTTAAATAAAGCTCAGAATAAAGTGGCTTCAAACACTCCGCAAGAGGTTACTCTCAAAAAAAGCGATGCTCTGCAGCCGACAAATAAAGTAGAAGAAGATAAGAAAAATGTTTGATGAGATAAAACCCCATTTAATTGAACTAAGAAAAAGGTTGGCAATATCTGTTGGCACTCTAATCGTAATGTTTTTTGTTATGTTTTCTTACTATCAACCAATTTTAACTTGGCTGGTAGCGCCTCTCAATGACGCTCTCATATCAGTCGGAAAAACATCAGTAAATGCCGCAGATGGCATGGTTACTACAACACAGGTCGGAGGAACATTTTTCGTTGCCCTTAAAGTATCATTTTTTGCAGCAATTTTAGGTTCTCTACCGGTAATTTTAGCTCAAATATGGGCGTTTGTTGCTCCCGCACTCTATGCAAACGAGAAAAAACTTGTAGTACCGTTCATACTGGGCGGAACGTCCATGTTTGGAGTAGGAGTTCTTTTTGCCTACTATATCGTCACTCCTCTTGGATTTGACTTTCTTATCGCATTTGGTAGTTTTCAATTTACTCCGCTTATTAACATAGAAGATTATGTAGGATTTTTTACAAAGATAATGTTCGGCTTTGGAATCGCTTTTGAGCTTCCTATCTTTGCATATACCTTGGCTATTCTAGGTATGATAAACGATAGAAATATGATAGAATTTTTCAGATATGCCGTTGTAATTATTTTTATAGTAGCCGCAATTCTTACTCCGCCTGACGTTCTAACACAGCTTTTGATGGCAGCTCCGCTTACTTTTCTGTACGGTGTGTCTATCTTAATCGTTAGAATAGTAAATCCTGCACCTCCAATTGAAGAAGAAGTGGATGAAGATGAAGACGAGGATGAGACTAACGACGATACTAAAAAACTAGAGAGATAATGTGAGTGCCAATGTGCTGCTCACATCCAGCTATGATTTTTCCCTTCCAAAAGAGCTCATAGCAACCCACCCCGCGAATCCCAGAGACAGTGCAAAACTGCTAGTATACATCAGAGCTACGGACACCGTTTCTCATGTTCACTTTTGGGATTTTGAAAAGTTTATCCCAGAAGGATCTGCACTTATATTTAACAACACAAAAGTTATAAAAGCAAGGCTTTTTGGGAAAAAAGAGAGCGGCGGCGGAGTAGAACTTCTAATAAACAGAGCCATTAATGCCCATGATGTAAATGTATATATAAGAGGTAAAGTAAAAATCAGCACAAAGATTTTCTTTGATGAAAATTTAGAAGCAGAAGTAAAAGAGCTACATGAAGATGGAAGCAGAGTCGTAAACTTCTATATGGACAAAAAGATTTTACGCTTTGAAGAACTGCTCCAGATAATAGACAAGATTGGGCATGTACCGCTTCCGCCATATATCCAAAGAGAAGATAACAAAGAGGATGAGAGTGAATACCAGAGCGTATTTGCCAAAGAAGAAGGTGCAGTCGCAGCGCCTACCGCATCACTCCACTTTACAAAAGAACAACATGAGAGAGTCTGCTCAAAATTTTCTCATGCATATGTGACTCTACATGTAGGAAGCGGCACATTTAAGCCCGTTGAGTGCGACACTATTTTAGATCATCCCATGCACTCGGAATACTATGACATCTCCGATAAAGCCAAAGAACTTTTAGATTCAAATATACCGATTTTAAGCGTTGGCACAACCTCTACTAGAACTATAGAATTTTATGCAAGAAATAAAACAAAACAAAAAGGTGAAGCAAATCTATTTTTGCATCCAAACAACAAACCCTTAAGAGTAAATCACATTCTTACAAATTTTCATCTTCCAAAGTCCACTCTTCTCATGTTAGTGGCATCTTTTGTTGGTCTTCAAAAGGCTCAAGAACTCTACAAAATCGCAATTGAAGAAGAGTATAGATTCTACTCTTACGGCGATGCGATGCTTATCATATAACCAAAATTCTGCCGTTTTTTATCTCTATCTTACCGCTAAGCTCAGCTTCAAAAATTCTCTGAGGATATTTAACAAGAGCTTCGTCATAAGTCGGATTAGTAGTGCAAAACGCTATGAAATCATCTTTTATTATCGGTTCTATATTTTGTGATAAAGAAAATTTTGATACAAACTCATCTATGTCGTAGATAACTTTTGCCAAAGAATCTCTTGCAAGTTGATTTGTTCCACTGCTTTCGCTTAGTCGCTGTGGAAGAACATAAATCTCTTTTTTCATTTTAAGTGCAAACTCTACACTTCTCATCGTTCCGCTATCAACATCCGCCTCACCCACTACCAAAACATCTCCAAGAGCGACAACAAGCTCATTTCTCACAACAAAACTCCATGGCGTTGCAGTAAACCCATGCTCAAATTGACTCAGTAAAAGTCCGCTCTTTTGTATCTCATTTAGTAAGTTTTTATTGACTGCCGGATAACGAAGATCTATGCCACACGGCAAAACTGTCATATCCAACAACAAACTTAACTAAACATACTCCATAGTAAGGAATTGATAATTTTTTGTACAAAAACAAACTTTACAAAATACAATAAAAAGGTTGATTAAATTGAAATATACAAGAACTAGCTTAAATAAATTTATAGTTGAAAATATTGAGGAAATACTATATAATTTGAACATGAGCGTCAGAAAAATTAAAAAGAGTTATATCTCTTGTACCGGTTATTTTGCAAGCTATAAAAATAAAACTCAAATAGCATTTGAATCGACACTCGAACGGGATTTTTATATGTTTCTAGAGTTTGAAAAAAATGTGCTTAAATACGAAGAACAACCGATGCGGATAAACTATGAATATACTGATAATAAAAAGCGAAGATATACTCCTGACACATTAGTTTCATATGAAGACGGTACACAAAAATTGTTTGAAGTCAAATATGCTAATGAACTAGACAACAATCCGGAACTGCAACAAAAAATTAGCATTTTGAAAGAGCATATAAAAGAAAAACACGGTCTGGATTTTGAAGTTTTTACAGATGAGCTGATAGACAAACAATATTTAGAGAATTTAAAATTTTTATACAAATTTGTTTTCATACCATCTTCAAATGATAAAACTAATGCGATTGAGCAAATCCTACAATCAAACAAAAATATTGAAGTAAAAGAAATTTTATTAAAACTTCATACCGACCAACACAAACAACTAGAATGCTTGCCTTACATATGGAACTACATTTTTCACAATACTGAAATTGTAGATTTATATAAAAAACTGACTATGAAAACTACACTCAATTATTTAGGAAAATCTGATGGGAAAGATTGATTTTACAAAAGACGCTTTAGTCTTTTTTGAAAACGAAGCATACAGAGTTGTCAAAGTTGTAAGTTTGTCTGAAGTAATGATTCAAAACGAAAAATCAAAACATATTGTTACGACAAATATAGAAAAACTTTCTTCAAAACTTGCAGAACAAAGCAGCCAAGACCACATAGATAACTATTCTGAAAAAGAGTGGGCAGAAGCTAAAAAACGATATAAAATAATCAAAAATTTAGTTTTTGTTAAACGCTCACGAAAAGGTGTTGAAGAGATTGCCAAACAGAATAATCAAAGTGCTGTAACAATTTACAACTGGATAAAAATCTACGAGCAGACATCCCAAATAAGTTCACTAATTCCTAAAACTTCTCAAAGAGGCAAAAAAGGAAGCAGATTAAACACTCAAACAGAAGCCATAGTCCAAGAAATATTAGGGGAGTTGTATCTTAGCAAACAAAGATACGGGTTTAGAAAAATATATAACAAAATAGCCAGAGAATGTAAAAAAATAAATCTTGAAGCTCCACATGAAAATACTGTCAGAAATAGGATTGATTCTATTAATCCAAAGGAAGCTATGACGAAAAGATATGGACATAAAATGGCAAAAGAAAAGTTTTCAAACTTTGATGGAGAATTTCCGGAGGGTAATTATCCGATGGATGTCGTTCAAATCGACCACACTCCTCTGGATATTCTAGTTGTTGACAAGATTCACAGAAAACCACTTGGAAGACCTTATCTGACATTGGCTTTGGATACATATTCAAGAATGGTTGCCGGAATTTATATTTCACTTCAAGCACCCGGCTATTTTAATGTAAGCCAATGTTTGCTAAGTGTTTTTACAAAAAAAGATATCTATTTGCAAACTCAAGAAGTTGACGGAGAGTGGAATATATATGGCTTGCCTCGAGTCATTCATGTTGATAACGGCGCCGATTTGGTGTCATCAGATATGCAGAGAGTCTGCGATGAATATGGAATAACACTGCTAAAGCGACCCGTAGCAAGACCGCAATTCGGAGCACATGTTGAGAGAGTACTCGGTACTATCAACAAAGAAGTACATAATCTCTCCGGCACTACTTTTTCAAATATCGCACAAAAAGGTGACTACAACTCACAAAAAGAAGCAACCTTTACACTTGAAGAACTTACAAAATGGCTTATACACTACATTGTAAATATTTATCATAAAAAGTATCATCACGGCATAGATATGTCTCCTGAGGATAAATATATCAAAGGGATTATCGGAGATGATGAAACGGCAGGAACTGGTATTTTGCCTCCAATTATTGATGATTTAGACAATATAAAAATTTCATTATTGCCTACATACTACAGAACAGTTCAAAAAGACGGAATCTCGCTTGATGGCATTACATACTACTCGGATGTGCTTAGGCATTGGATAGGTGTCGCTGATGATACAAAAAATAAAATTCAACATAAAATAAAAAGAGACCCTCTGAACATTCAAAAAATCTATTTTTATGACCCAGAAATAAAAGAGTACTTCGATGTGCCATATAGAAAGATGTATGCTCCCGTAATGACACTGTGGGATTTATATGCAGTAAAGCGATATCTAAAAGAGAAAAAAATATCAAATTACTCAGAAGACAACTTGTTTGAAGCGTATGAGTTATTGGAAAAGATGGAGCAGGATGTTGCAAACACACATAAAAAACAATCACTTAAAAAATCAAAACCTCCAAGAACATCACAAATAAAAAGCAATGAAACAATTGACAAAAAGGAAAACAGTGTCAATAACTTTGATTCACTGTTTGATGATATTAAAATATTTGAAGTAACTCAAAAAGAGACTAACAATGATTGAATTAACCCAAGATACAAAAGCAATGTTAGATAAAAGCTTAGATGAAAAAATAGCTTATATAGCTAAAGAGAGCTGGATTAACTATCCTCTAGCCCAAAATATTTTAAATCAGCTAGAAGACATCATAACTTATGAACAAGGAAAAGGCAGAGTTACGAGCGTTTTACTGGTTGGCTCATCCAACAATGGAAAAACTTCACTTCTTAAAAGATTTGTTGAGCTTCACCCTCCTTATGATTTATTTAAAACGAACCCAGAAAAACTAACCAAAGAGTTTTTTGAAAAATATCATGCTACAGGCATTCCTGTCAAATATATTATTGCTCCTAGCGAGCCAAGTGAAACAAGACTCTACAGCACAATTTTAGACAGCATAAATGCGCCTTTCAAAGATAGTGACAATACTGCAAAAAAACAGTATTTGGTTGAGTATTACTTGGAGATGCTAAATGTGAATATGCTTGTTATAGATGAAATACACAACATATTAAGCGGCTCCGTTGCAAAACAAAAACAGATGCTAAACGCTATAAAAAATTTGAGCAATAATCTGAAAATACCAATCATTCTTTCAGGTACAAAAGATGCATTAAGAGCTATCAGTACCGACACTCAAATCAGCAGCAGATTTCGACCTGTTTATCTCACAAAATGGAAAATGGATAAAGACTATGTAGCTCTTTTAGCAACAATACTTGCAACACTTCCGCTAAAAAAAGAATCTGACATACTGAACTCAAAAACTGCACAGGAGATTTTAAATATATCAGAAAGCTACATTGGAGACATTGTAGCCCTGCTAAAAAAAGCGGCTATTTATACTCTTCAAAACAACAAAGAAAAAATCACTATAAATGAAATTAGAGAGTGTGGCTACATGTCTATGGATAATGTAAAAAAATCTATAAGCTTGCAAGACATATGATTAAAAAAGTCAAATTATCAAAGCTTCAAGACAAACCGTTTACTATCATACCGAAACCGTTTGACGATGAGCTTTTAAGCTCATGGTTTGCAAGACTTGCCTATGCGCATCATACGCATCCGCAAACTTTCATAAATTTATATTTTGGGCTAAAAAACAGAGGTTTATTTAAAAAGAATATTGATATATCGTTGGATGTAAAACTGCTGCAACAAATTCAAACTATGTGCAAAAATAAAATAGATATTTTTAAATTAACTCTAAAAACATACTCCGGATATCTACAAGAAGATGATATCAATATCCCATCAAATAGATTTTTTTCACATCTTAGATATTGCCCTATATGCTTAAGGGAAGACAAAATTCCATATTTTAGAAAAAAATGGAAGCTTGCTTTTTCAACTATTTGTCTAAACCATAACTGTTTTTTACACACCTCATGCCCAAAGTGCAATGCACCGCTGTCTATATTAAAAATGCACAAGGACAAATTAGCGTTTAGCAACTGTCAAAAGTGTGGATTTGAACTTAAAAAAGCTAGAAAAATAGGTCTTCGGGATAAGTATCTATCGGCGAAGAACAGCCAACAGAAAATACTTAGAGTGCTTAATCAAGGCTATGCAAAATTTTATGATAGTACCGTGTACTCATTTTGCTTTTTTGATACCATCAATCAGCTTGCAAAAATAATACTTTTAAAGCAAAATTTTGGATTTATAGAAAAACATAGGCTGTTTGAATTGCTACAAAATTGTAAAGAAAGAAAGTTCAACACATCACAATCAATCTACATACAATTAGATGTAAAAGAAAATTTTGCACTTTTTGGATTAATATGGCATCTCTTTGAAGCGTACCCAAAGAATCTTGAAGAATTTATCCATGCAAACAGTCTAACTCATTGGGACATGGTCAAAGAGATTCGATATTTGTCATTTTGGTATGACAATTTAGTAAACAATATTATTCCAAGGTATGTTGCGTTTGGAGATATGATCACTGCAGAAGAAATTGAACATGGCAAAAAATATTTAGCCTCTCAAGGACTGGAAGTCAACAAAGCTAATTTATCTAGGTTGTTTGGCAATATCAATTATTTTAGCAAAAATCAAGATCTGCCACTAAAGGCTATAAATGAACAGATCTGAAAATATGAGAAGAATAAAATCTAAAGATACTTCTATTGAGATAAAGCTTCGTAAAGAGCTATGGAAAAATGGGTACAGATACAGAAAAAATTGTAAAAAGATTTTTGGAAAACCGGATATTTGTTTTATAGGCAAAAAGATTGCAATTTTTTGTGACAGCGAATTCTGGCATGGCAAGTATCTCCTTGAAAAAAGATATATACCTAAAACAAATAAAGAATATTGGGTAAATAAAATTCAAAAAAATATTGAAAGAGATAAAGAAGTAAATAAATCATTAGAAAAAGATGGCTGGACCGTTCTCAGATTTTGGCAAAAAGATATTGAAGACAATCTGGATAAATGTATTAAAAGAATCTCTAATTTCATAGCACTTTGTGACTAAAGCTGCTATAATTTTATATCTTAATAAAAAAAACTAAAAGAACTTAACAATTATAGAAAGGATTTGGTTTTTTGAAAACAGCAGTGGATATTTTTAGCGGTGCCGGCGGAATGAGCATAGGTGCAGTTATGGCGGGTATTAGTCCTGTTTTAGCTGTTGAATTTGATAAGTATGCTGCTCAAACTTACAAAGCTAATCATAAAAAAACAAAAATCCTTCCTTGTGATATTAAAACAGTTAGTCCTCTTGAGCACACAGATAAATATCCTTTTATATTGTTTGGCGGACCTCCATGTCAAGGTTTTTCAGTTGCTAATACTAAAACCCGTAATTTAGAAAATCCTAATAACTGGATGTTTCAAGAGTACTTACGTTTTGTAAGTGATTTGGAACCAGAATGGTTTTTATTTGAAAATGTTGTCGGATTTAAATCTTTTGGCAAAGGTCAGTTTGCTATTGAAGTAGAAGAAGAATTAAAAGCACTTGGGTATGAAACAAATTCTACTGTTTTAAATGCTGCAGATTTCGGTGTTCCTCAAGATAGAAAAAGATTTTTTATCGTCGGTCATAGGTTTGACAAAGGCGGTATAAAATTTGATTTTAATTCTCTCGAAAAAGTTAAACGAAAAGTCACTGTCGGAGAAGCTTTAAAAGACTTGCCTTCATTAATGAATGGCGACAAAATTGAACATGCAGACTATCGTCCAAATATAACCAACTCATATGTAAAATTAATTAGAGGCAAATCTAAACACGCACAACAAAATTTTGTCACTGAAAATAAAGCTCATATTATTGATCGCTATCGTGTTATAAAACAAGGTGAAAATTGGGAAGCTGCACAGCGCAATGGCTTGTTAAAAACATATAGCAGTACTAAACATACGCATAGCGGTATCTATAAGCGACTAGAAGATAATAAACCAGCTGTAACTATCGCTAACTATAGAAAGAGTATGCTAATCCATCCGAATGAAGACAGAGGTCTGTCTTTGCGTGAAGCCGCTAGGCTACAAAGTTTTCCAGATGATTTTATTTTCAAAGGTACTTTAAGTTTTCAACAACAGCAAGTTGGAAATGCAGTGCCACCTCTTCTTGCTAAAGCTATTTTTGAGAGAATAACTTTATATAAAAAAGATTTATAAATATACTTTATTTCTCATTGAATTTTATTCTAAAATATCTAAAATCTTTAATTCCACTTGTATAGCTCTCAATATTGTATTCTAAGGGTTGGGCATAACATAATTGTACATTTTCATTTGCTTCCGTTACTTTGACTACGCCCAATGTAGATATCTTTGAATTGCCAGCAATAATAATATTATTGTATTGAATATTTTTATTTATAATAGCATTTAAAACTTCATAAGTATCTTCTGGATTATCACAAGAAAATTCAAATTCTTGACTATCATTTATATTTGATAAAATATTTTTTATAAAATCGTCAACTCTTTGATGATGTTTTTGATTTAAAATGGAAAATTTATTATCTAAACTAGAGTTCTCTGTACACTTTCCAATTGTTATTTTATTTGGTTCATATTCTTCTATTATTTTTTCTATACGTTCATTCTCAAGCCCGACCATAATAATTAAATGCAACTGTTTTGATGGAAGCAAACTTCCACTATAACCAAGTACGTTTCTAATATCCTTTGTTCCTTTGCTTAGCCAACCACCGGTTTGACCAACAGAATATTCATCAACACCAGTATATATTATATTTATATTTTTATTGTACTCAAAATGAATAAAAATTTTTATCAAAATCAATATATGTTCATGAGTAAAAGTAGAACAATCTATATCAACCAATTTGTCTTTATATTTTTTAACAACCTCTACATATTTATCAGCAGTATCAAGAGGATCATTTATTGAGGTTTCTATTAGTTCATATAAATTGTCTCCTTTATAATCTTCAATATGATCTTTATAAAGATGAACAAATTCTTTATTATAAAACAAAATTATTTTTTGATATTTATCTTTATATTTCGATAGATATGCCTTCCATCTTTTTGTTTCAAAACTTATACAAACTAGCAATATTTCAGAAAAAAATTTTTCACTTTCTTTAATTGGTATAATACTTATACTCATATCTTCTCCTAAAGTCCTGGTAGTGTAGGTTGAATATATTCAAGACTTGAAATATCTTCATCTTGAAGTTTCTTAAACCGATGATTTGGATTTATAAATGCTTCTCTTAACCAGTTAGTAGTGACTGATTGATAGCCGGAAAATCCATTTGGATCTAAAATAAAATGTGGTGCTAGCATTCTGTTCAATATATAAAGTTCAGTTCGTCCAGATGAGTTTTTTCTTCCAATTCTTGATTCGAATAATAATCCATATTCAACACCCAATTGCAATATCTGCTTCAATTCTTTATCTTTGTTTACATCATCAGTTATTGCAAAAGAGAATACTCTTCTCTCACTCAAATCAGAAAGAAGAATTCGATGAAAATTTTCTCCTAATGATGTAATTAAATTTTTTAATTTTTTAATTTTTTCATCATTATATTGATTTTTACCAATGTCTTTTTCTAAATCACTAAATTGCTTAAAAAAATATTCATTAGATAAGTTTCTTATAGTTGTATTCTGAATATTTGATTCTATTTTGTTTACTATGCCTGTTTTGTTTTTTTGCTCTTCATACATTTTTGATGCGGGTTCCAAAAAATATCTTACTATACCAGAAGAGATGCTTACTAATTGATTAAAGCCTGAATAGCTGTAGTTTGATTTTTGTTTCGAAGCACCGCCTAGCTCTTTAATGTAATCAGGTCTTGCATATCTATTCCCATCATCAAATTCTGCATTCCCTCGACCATTGCCATCTCTCCAAGCTTTATTATAAGCTTCCTTAATTGTTTTAATTTTTGCAACTTGTTCACTTTTTTCCGGAAAAAACAAATCTACATCACAATTTATTCCAAATTTCACTAGTCTTTTTTTTATAATATCTTTTACTAAATTTTTATAATTTGTTTTGGTATGTGATGAAACCGCATAGGAAAAAAGTATTTCATTATAGTCATGAATTCGCTCAATCCGATTGTTTGATGTAGTTAAATACGTTTTGTATCTTAGTTGAGTGGATATTTTTAAACTAAAAGTATCTATATCTCTATATGAAACCCATTCATTAAGTATTTTGGTAAAGATTTCTGGTAAATTATCTGCATCATCAATTAATAAATATATGTCTTTATCAAATTTTTTAGACGCGTCAAGTCCTTTTATGGTTTCAATTAAAGGTTTTAAAAAATCATGATATGTTGTAAGAACTTTTGGCTCAACAATATCATCTAGATTTTTTAAAAAAGACATAGAGCGTCGTACTTTATTATCTTCTATCCATTGATTATTGAATATATTTAATATTTCATTTAAAAAATTACTATTATCTATTGAACCAATATTAAAGCCAATAAGTTGGAGTCTTTTTATAAAATTTTCTATCATTATTAAGTTCATATTTAGCTTTTCACTATTAATTAACTTGAGTAAGTCTTCACATATTTTTATAGCAAATTGTAAACACAGCATATGTTCTGCCAAATACTTTTCTAGTATATCATCTTTGATTCTACCTAACTCTATATTGGCTAATACTGAACTTTTGACTGTCATGTACATGCATAGAAAAGGCAATTCTTCAATATTTTTATAATCCTTATATACCATGTAATGTTTTGATCTTAATGCTTGCAGAGACATACTTTTACCGCAACCTCTATGCCCATGAATAAATGTATGTCCTCTTTTTTCAAGATTAGAAAAGTCTTCATTCTCAACAAACATGTCTCTTATTTCTTCAGATGTTATGTTCTCTGGAGTAATAACAGCGAATGGATTATTTATCATTTTTTTTATCCTCGTTGTATTCTTTTAATCTTGAAAGCCCATATTCTTCAATTTCCGGGTATGTTTCAAATGTTGAAACTGATATACTATCTACCGGATTAGAGTGCTTATCAGTTATCGTAATATAACATTCTATTTTTTCAATACTTAATGAGTTGCAGAGAAATCTATGAAAATACTTTCTTTCTTGTTCCAGTTTTTGCAATCGATTATATATTTCTTCTAACAAAGTAACTTTATCTTTATTAGGCTTTGTGTATATTTCTGTTTCCGTTTCTAAAACATAAAAAGTAAGAATAATTCTTTGTTCCTCTGTATTAATGCTTAAATCAGATAATGAAAGAGAGTATTTGTGAAAAATAATATTTGTTGTTTTAACCTTATCAAAAATAATCATTGTATTATTTGTTCTGTTTGTTCCTTCTTCTAATTCATCTGAAAATCTTACAATTGCCGCTAACATTTGTGGTCTAATAGGTGTACTATTTACATTTTTATCTTTAGGTAGATTAAATATTTTATCTTTTGAACCGTTATTGTCTTCTCCTGTATGTGCCCCAGATATTTCAGCAATTAATTGTTTTATATGTGGTTTTATTTCAATGTTTAGCATACTAATTGTATACAACACATTCGTACTATGATTTTCTCTATTAACTATTAATCCAATATCATGAACTCTAATAGAACATAATAATATAAATAACTCCATTGAATTAAGAAAGAAAAAATCTTTCTTTACATCACAAGACAATTGTCGAATATCATTTTGTTTATAAACAATTTCTAGAATTTTTTTTGCATTTAAAAGGTGTCCAGCTTGTTCAACTACTAAATCAAAATGTTCTTTATCATGGTTTGTATATATTCCATTTTCTATTGCCAGAACTTCATTGATACAAGAATATACTTTTTTTTCTAGGTCTTGAACTAATCTATCATATTCTTTAAACAATGTATTATCTATAATTTCTAATATTTTCTCTAAATCTTTCATAAACTCCCTTGCTATTAAAGTAATAACTTAAACATTTTAATTTCAACTAACAATTTATGTAATAAACTAAAACACCAGCCCTATCTCTTCAAGATTATGATAAGCGTTTATAATTTCCAATGCCTGCCATTCCTGAGGTATCTTATTTGGTATAGCACACGCAATATCAAATAATTTTATTTCCTGTTGTGTAAGCATATCATTTTCTACTCCAAATTGCTTAATTTCACACCATTTTCCCTGTTCTGCTATTTTAAACACAAGTTTTTGAGCTTCTATTCCATTATCTATTCGCTGAACTTTTTTAGCTTCTTTTTTTTCAGTACTTATTTCTTCTTTAGAAATGAGTTCACTCAAAAATGCTTCAGGTAGATTAATTTTTAGTTCTTTTATAGTTTGCCAACATCCTATTCCTTTGGCCCATTGTCCAATATTTGTAATCCCTGAAGGCGGATTTGTAAGTGCTAAATAAATGTGCTCTGTAATGATGTTTAATGCGTCCTCTGTGGCTTTGGATATCTTCTGAGAATCCCAAACAGCTAAAAAATTAAAATGTTTATTTACGTCGTTAACTTGTTTTGCCATATATGCTATTGAATACGCAACAGCCTGTGCACGATAATCTCTGGTATACCAAGATGAATTTGAGATAAGTTTTTCTGTTGCCATAAAAATAATTGCTTTTGCAATAGACATTTTATAATATAATTCATTATAATTTTGTTCGCTTTTTTCCCATGATTTACCTATCATGGAAGCATATGACACAAAGCTGTTTTGTCCACCTTGTGCTACAACATGAGGTATCCTTTCCCATACATTTTGAAATTTTGACAGCATAGTTTTGTCAATTAATTGTTTTTTTGGATACTCAAGTTGAAACTTGTTTTGCTCTGCTTTAGTTTTGTGTGACTGAGCATCAGCATATTGTCCTCGGGCTCTTTCATAAAACCATTTGGACTGTTTATGACCGCCGTCAACGGCAGGAGCATATACTCTTCTTGAAAATTCTTCTATGCGCACATGGAAGGGATGGTTTGAAAAGAAATCTGCCGCATTAACCTTATTTTGCGTATTGGCATACTCTGATATTTTTGGAACAAGTTCTTCTACTTGTTCTGGAGCTACGATGGTCAACTTCATCTGAACAAATATGTGATTAAGTTCTGCTTTATCCTTTCTCATTGTACTGTAAATAGATGCAGTGGTTTGTCCACCATTTACAATTTGAAGATTTTTAAGCGACTTAATTCTTAGTCCATTGCTCGTCGCTTCCAGCTCAATACCTTCAGCTGTTGTAGTTAAACCATTATTGTAGGCAAAAAACTTTTCTGGTTGTTGCATAATAGTAGTTCTTAAACCTTTATTTACCTTTCCTCTAGCTTGCAAGAATGTTCTTACATTTTGCTCCAATAATCTTGACCCATACTTTGCATATAAGTTGGCTAGAAGTGTTCCCGGCATAACAAGTAGATATGACTCATAGTCTTTAGTATTTAGATGTGCAGGAAGGCAATATAAAGGTTCTTTGACTCCTTCATAAAAATCAATAAAAATATCTTCTTTTTTTTGATTTGAAGCATCCATTCTAAAAAGTCTGGAAATATCCCATATATGAAATAAGAATCGGATGCTATCATTTTCCTTCGGTTGAATTGACTCAACTCTATCACTTAATACTTTATTGCTTAAAAGGTAATACTTAACAGTGGCAATATTTTTTTTATTTTTATGAATGAGATATGCCAAATCATATATAGATGTTGATTCTTCAAGTTTAGTATAGTAACTTTTGTCAAATGACCTTGTAAAAAAAGTTTCCAAACGCTTAAATGCTTGATTGACGTCAGTTTGGGTTAAGCCTTTAGCTTCTAAGTCTTGTGAAAATATAGAGGTAAATAGATTTAAAATACCTTCATCTTCGTTATAGCTGTAGCCATCAACTTTAACGCCCGTTTCGCTCCAATGGCATAACGACAGTTCTTCATCAATTTCACCAGACTCGAGAAGTTCTTTTGCATAAAGTTCAATAAATGTTGATTCGTAAAAGTTTTCTACTGATTCAGCCGTACTATATATGTCTTGTAAAAATTCTGTTCTGAAGTCATAAAGTTGATTACTCATTAGTGATCCTTTTCGTAAAATCTTCTATAGCAATGCTAAACGGCTTACACTCTTTTATTTCAATTTTATATTGAACTGAAAGAACACCAGATGGCATGTCTTTGGCTTGTAACCTAGGAAAATCATCTCTTATCTCAAAAACCGATTCTTTTGAAATTAAATAGCTTTTTTCTGAATACTCTGGAAGATCCATATATCCAGCTTCAGCAAGCAGGTTTTCAAAAATATCTATATCATTTGCATCATTAATAGAATTTTTTATATTTTCAATAATTTTGTTCAAACTAAATGCTTCACTAATACTTCGCGGAGCAGAATTTAATGTTACTACATACAAAAAACAACTCTCCAGTTGACAATCTAATTGATCTATAGAACTAATCTGAATATAAGGAGCTGATGTCCCTTGTTTTGATTTAACCTCAATAGCAATATTGCCTAAACCAAAATCTTGTTGTTCACCAAATGGTCCCCTCCAAAAAGATAGAGCTTCAGTGTCTGAAAAAGTACTCAGTAAATGATTTTTTAAAAAGTATAGTTCGCCTATTAAGCCTTGCTGCTCAGCATCACTTAATAGTTTTTTTCCAAATTTTCTAAAAAGCTTTTGCCATCTCAAGAGTCTGTTGTAAACAATATTCAGCATTACTTTTTCTTCTTGACTATTATCTGATGCCTGTAATAAATCCTCACAAAGAATATAAAAGATATCCCAATCATTGATTTCAATTAAAGACAAAGCTAAACGAAATCCTTTTGAAGTTTGAAACTGCTGGATATCAATACCTGCTAAAGTGATTTTCTTTTTAGGCCAGTCCTCTAAATTAGCGTGTTCAATAAAAAACTGATATTGCCCATTTTTGCTAACGGCCCAGAAGAAATCAAATTTACTTTTCGGATCTACGCGCTCAGAATCAAATCCTTTACCAGCTCGCTTGATTAATGCCCAGGGGTTACTCTTCATCATCTTCACCTACTTCAAAATTATTCATCGCATAAGTTGTATTAACTGCAAATTCTACTGGTTCAATGTATACATTGGATTTTGGGAAACTAATACCGTATGCAAATAATCTCTTTTCAAGTAAAGTACTTTCATCTTTAATATCTGAATATCCATCAACTACATGTAGCATTAATAATGGTTTAGTTCTTTCTTTGCGCAAGAAACGACCTGGTATATCAACAGAAATATCATTTTTACCATAATTCTTTAATGCTGTTATAATTTCTGGTTCACTCATTCCTGCTCGTTCTGTTCTATTATTGCCAACTCTGCGTCTTGTACTGATTTCTATATAGCTATTGTTTTTTTGTGCCGGACATGATCTTCTTTGCACTCCAACATCAATGCCCGATATAGATTCTACTTCTTTTGCTTTTGATATATTTACTAAAACAACATCCCATGCCGGATAGAGATCAGATGTCTGTTTTAAATAACTTAAGATAGGCTTTGAAATCGTCATGTGAGAAGCAGGATGATTATTAAAATTTTCTATAAAATCAACTATCCTCAATTGCGAAATATTATTCCACTCATAATTGTTTTCATTATTTAATTTATAAGTATGCTCACTTTGTATTTTTGCAATAAAACTTTCTAGAAGAATCCAATTATTTTTTCTGTTTGGTTGTGTTAAATCCAAAGCATATGACTCAATAAGCTTTCCACTTAAATCAAGGCGAATAATTAATGTCTGTGCTGATCGCATTTTATTTCTGGCTGTAATCAATAATGAACCAGGATGAGTTCTAACCTTAAGACCAAAGTCTTTTGGTGTAAGGTCAGATGCAAGCATGTCCTTAAGCTCCATACGAAGTTCTTCGGTTGCATTAGATATGTGAGAAAAATAGTTTTCAGTCATTGCTGTCAAGTAAATTCTGCATAAATCAGCATAACCATCCCGATAGCCAAACCAACGGCCCATCTGCATTAATGTATCATACATAGATGTATTTCTATAGAAATAACTAGTAGCCAATCCGTCCAGAGTTAAACCACGAGAAAGTTTATCTCCACCAACAGCTATAACATTTAGTCCATTTTTATATGATTGATAATCTAGACTATCTGGCGAGTCACCATTAATCAGCATTATTTGCATTGAAGCGACAGCTTCTAATAGTTTTTCTTGTACATTGCTCCAATCAGAATACATTTCTTTAAAATCACTTTCCCACATATTATGTAAAGATTGAACATAATGATTTTTTAGAGCTTCATATTTATCAAGTTTATATGCGTATCTAACACCTTTTTCCATGTCTTGGCGAAGCTGCATAATCAAATCATACACTTCTCTTTGGACATCTTTAAATCTAGACACATGCACTAACATAGAATGATGTTTATTCTCTTGTCCTCGTAGAAGCCTTATTGCTTTTGAAATAATATGTGAGTATATGGATTCGGTTAAGCTAATAGGAAGCTCTAGTATTTGCAAATCTTTTTTATGCTTCAGGGGTATAATATCTTCTATTTCACCAATATCTCTAACAATATCAGTTCCATCTGAATCGGCACCGAATATTTTTTCTGAACCAACATAATTACTTGGTGGTTCAAGACTTATAATAAAATCTTTCGGGAAGAGATCATCTTTATACATCTCATCTTCCGTAGCAGAATCAATGAAAATATTTGCAAATGGAGTCGCAGTATAAGCCAAATAACATTTTCTATGAAATAGATTAAGTATTTCACGAATTCGTTTATTTATTGCGGTAGGATCTTTATCAGAATCATTTGTATTAACAGAAGCATGGTCAGCCTCGTCATCAATCATTAAAAGCGGTAAATTTGAGATGCTGCCATCAATATTGGAATTATTTTTTTTAAGCCAATCTCTTAGTCTAGCGAGAACTGAAGTGTTTTTCTTAACAACAAGCACTGTTGCATTATTATATTGTTTAACTTGAAAATTTTGAGTATTTTTAAAGTCATTGTGTTTGTCCGTAAAGGTCAATGGTATATGCTCTGAATCAATTTGTCCAACACCCAGTAATGTTTCACTTAAATTTACATTTTGCTTTTTACTGCTATCTTGTCCAATATAACCTTCGTCTACGCGTTCTTGGGTTTGAGATCGTAAAGTCTCCTGCATGCCTGCTAAAATAATAATTAATTTATACCCATAATCAGATGCCTTATTGATTACACCGATAAAATTCGCTGTTTTACCTGATTGCACATATCCTACAACCATGCCTTTTCTATACCATTGCCCTTTTTTGTCAGGATCTTCAAGTCTACCAACAACTTTATCGGTTACGCTGTCAATGCGCGATACAACTGGAGGAGCGAAACCATTTTGTAGCAATAGTTTTTCATATCTATTCCAAAAATATGGTTCAAAACTTTCATGTCCCTTTTTATCATGCAACCATGGTTCAAAATTTTCATCATCAACAATCAATGTACCTTCTTCCATAGTTAGTCCAAACTGATATTCGACTTGTTTCGCAATATCTTCAATTTCAATTGAAGTAAGAGTAATCTCTTCAAGAGGGTTAGCTGATTCAAAAGTAATCAACTTTCTTATGTTTTCGGGAGTTTTTTTATCAGGTTGCTTAGAGAGTGTATATATAACTTTATTAGTTATTCTTTCAATTGCATCCATCAGTACGTCCTTTTTTATTTTCAATAAATGTTTCACAGAAGTCCCTAAACTTACTAAAAGGCTCTGTTTGTTTTAGTCTACTGAATATTTCCTCAGTAGTATTTCCCATATCTGACAACAGCTGCCAAAAACTTTCTGCATGTTGCATCAATTGTTCTTCAGTAACATTGTTTTGTTTTACACTTTCGGGTTTTATTGATAAATCAGCATAAATAGAATCTATAGGCAGTGTGCTTTCTATAATTGAGAATATATCTTTAACTTTTTTTCTTGTGTCTTCGTCTAAACTTGATAATAATGTAGCAATGGTTGGGTTTTCATAATTCAATCGGTAACTTTTCTCATTATGTTGATGATATTCAGTCCAAATAGGTACATAATCTTTTTGTGAGATTCTAGCACCACGATTTTTGTATACTCTAGTAGATGATTGCATAATTCGATCAATTGTTCGTTTTAGTTCTGTTCTAATTGTATCAGGTGGAGTCGCACGCGATTTCTTAATATCTATTGCCCAATTGAAGTCTTCTGAATTTGGTAAATCAATTTTTACTCTTGCTAATTTTGTTGATTCTGTTTGTCTAGCCAATCCAAACCAAGTTCCGTGAATTAGTAATCGTCCATTTCTATAAACATAAAATCCTTGAGACTTTGTGTATCCCTCTTTGCCTTCCAACCTTTTGTATTTTTCTATAGAAATTTTACTGTGGTGAGGTAGTTGATATGCTTGTATTTTAATACTACCTATTTCTTCTTCCGGAAAATGCTTTCCAGCTCCCTCAAATGGGTTAAAAGAAAGTATAGGATCATCATTAATAGTAATTGTCAATTTCTTAAGTCCAAGTTCTCCCGCTAAATATCTATGAAAGACCAAGCCCAGATGCTCTCTCGCATTATCAATTTTGTCCCAAAAAATATCTTCAGGTTGGCGCTTGCTTTTAGTATCAATAAGTCTGTCTAATTTTTCCCATAAAACCAGAGTACCATTATTCGCTAATGAATGAATTTTATGTATGTTTTCAATTTGAACTTGATCATATACTGCAACTTCCCAGCTCTTTGTTTGCGCCACATGTTCCAAGTCCCAAGAGCGTCCATTAACATGTTTGCTTTGCTTACTTACAACTGTTAACTTGCTTGCTTGTGAGAATGATGATGTTTTTAAACCTAATCCAAATCGTCCTAAATCTTTATGGTCTCTGTATGCTAATGGGTCAAACGAGCCTAACTGCATAGCATCTTGAAGCTCTTTATTATTCATACCTATTCCATTATCGATTATCGCAATATAACTGTTATTTAAATCAAAATGAATATAAATTTGAATTAATGATGCACTTGCAGTTATACTGTTATCGATTATATCCGCCAATGCAGTTTCAAGAGAGTAACCTATATCTCTTAGCGCATGAATTAAATTTTTAGGGTCAGGAATAGCTGGTTCATATACTTGTACAAAATCATTCATGCTTATCAAACCCTTACGAATAATATTTCATAGATTTTAGCTAACTATAAATAAAATTTAAATTATTCTTAAAATATTTAGATTATAAGTTTCTATATAAATATTTTTCCATTCTTTACAATGATTTTCCCACTTAACTCATATTCAAAAATCTTAGCACCAAATTTTGCTATAGCTTCATCATAAGTCGGGTTAGTCTTGCAATACTCTAAAAATTCATCTCGCACAATATTGTTTTCTTTAACACATCCAAACTTGGCAACAAACTCATCTACATCATATATAGCTTGAGCAAGTCCTTTATTGAGAAGCTTGTTTGTACCGTCACTTTCGCCTATTCTATGTGGTAATACATACACTTCTTTTCCCATTTTTAAAGCATATTCCACACTTCTCATTGTTCCGGAATTTATATCTGCATAGGTTACGATGAGTATATCTCCCAAAGCAACAACCAACTCATTACGAAGAGGAAAATTATATTTGTTAGATGGTACTCCGGCTTGAAACTGGCTTAGGACTAATCCCTTTTTTTCTATCTCTTCAATTATATTTCTATTTATTGCCGGGTATCTCTTGTCAAGTCCTGTTCCTGCAACCATTATGGTATTGTTTGCTCCGGCAGCTTTATGACATATGGCATCCACGCCGATAGCACCGCCGCTGACTATACAGACTCCGGCTTGTGACAATTTTGATGCAATTTCATGTGAAAATTGTCTTGCGTACTGATTTGGCTTACGACTGCCAACTATAGAAATCTTTGGTCTTTTTAACAGTTCTGCATTGCCTATATAAAATATCTCTTTTGGATATTTCTTCATGGCATCAAGCTCTGGAATATGGAAGTCTATAGTTTTAATCATAGCTTGCCCGCAATAACAGTCAATAGTCTTTTTATCCAATCAAACACTTCTTTTTCTTTAGTAATATCTGATGGATGTGTTTTTCCAAAAAACATTATATTTTTAAATTTCAAGCTCTTTTCAATATCTTCCAAAGTATTGTCTGTAGTTAAATAATCAGCTACTATATTATTTACAAAATTTATATCTATATTATTGCTCTCATTTTTAAATATAAAAAACCATGTTGATATATTAGTCCAAGACTTGCTGTGTTCTATCTCCAAAAATCCTATATTAAAGCCTTTGAATTTAAAGCTGCCGTATATATATTTTCTCAATACCTCTTGTTCAGTATAATATTTTGTCGGGATTTTGCCTTTATCATTCTCTTTTGGAACAAGGTCCATGCACTCTGAAATATATGCATTTGATATATCCTTATGATTTTTTAATGAATTGAACAATGTTTTAAAATCTTCTATATTAAACAGTTCACTTTCTGTTTTATTACCGCCTTGCGATGTTGTTGAACTTTTAGTTTGCTGTAAATTTTCATCTCCGCCATTAATAGCCCCTTCAAAACTGCCGTCAACTGATTTATCTACATTTTTTGGGATTATAGGATTATTGGTATTTTCACCTATAAATATTGGATGAAGTTCTGTATTGTCTAAATCTCCAAAATCAGTTTCAATAAATGTTCTCTTTTTTATAATGTATTTGGATAAAGGAGGTCTGTTGACAATATTGCCTCTGTTAAAGGATGGTTTTTCTTTTGAAAACTTAGGTTTTCCAATATCAATGCCATTTATATCAATTGATTTGTCTATGTAATAATTTATTTGGCTAAAACTATATTTATAATCATCCTGATATATTCCAAGCACGAGTATTTTTGGTTTGCCGACAGTGTTAATTTGCTTAGATAAAGTTTTAATATTAAAAATGTCTTGATATGGAAACAATGCTTCAATTCCTACAAACTCTTGTTTTTTTGAAAGTTTAGCTCTTTGCCCCAGATAATATTTAAAAGTTTCAAATGAGAATTTATTTTCTAAAAAATTACATATAATTTTTAAGTCAGATTGGTTGGCTTTGCTTTTAACACGAAGTTCTACCTTGTTTTCATCTATTCTTTTAAAACTGTTTGGGAAATAGAGATAGTTAAAGGTATTGTTTAATATTGCATCTTTTAACGCAGCAGATTTAAAATGAAAGTGATTAGCGATAGCATAGTGCGGAATTATTAAATCATACTCTTCATAATCTATGTAATAACAGTTTTGTTTCAGGAAGTACTCTTCCATCTTTTCATCTGTTATAACTTTTTTATCAGTATCAGATAGTACATCTCTTATTTTATGTATTTTAGGCAGTACACGATTGTCAATTTCATATGATGCTACAAAAACATCATCTCCATAACCAATCTGGCTTTTTTTGAAAAACTTGCTGCCTACTTTATATCTTTTATGCAGCTCCTCAGGCGGTGCTTCCGCTACAGGATACCTATCTTTGCCATTTGAATCCGTGTACTTGAATATTACTTTGAAGTAAAATGGAGAAGTTTTAATTTTAAAATCACCAACAGAAACTATTTCAAGCTCTGTGAACTTGTACTTTTCCAATAATTCATCTATACTTTTTGAAGCCATGTCATATCATCCAGTTAACTTAATTCTTGTGGAGTTAAGTTTGTTGTTGGATATGACAAAAACGGCAATAGTATTTGAACTTCCGGCTCCGCTATGTGCCGTTGCGTCTATTCCCATAGCACCTCCGCTAACAACGCAGATACCGTTTTTTGAGAGGCTTGATGAAAGTTTTTGAATCATCTGGCGAGAATATTGAGTCGGTTTCCTGCTTCCGACTATCGAGATTTTTGTTCTTTTTAAAAGATTTAAATCTCCGTCATAAAAAAGCTCTTTCGGATAGCTTTTCATAGATAACAATTCAGGGATAGTTTCGTAAACTCTGCTCATTTTTAGTAAAGCTTATCCACCAGAACTAATTCTACATCTTTAAAAAGCGGTTTGGACTCTAAAATAGCAGCTATCGTATTTGCATGTGGATGTCCGATTGCTATTGCACTTCCATGTAATTTAGCCACCTCAATTGCTTTTTTAATTTGTGATTTTATATAATTCTTGTCAACTTCATGATCTAAAAATATATCTCTGCTTACATAAGGTTTATGATAGCTTTTCATAGCCATCTGCACCTTTGACTCGCCAATGGTTCTGCTGTCGATAAAATTGATATTTTGCTCATTTAAGACATGTATTAATCTCTTAACGGCTCCCTCATTTGAGGTAAACTTACTGCCTGCATGGTTATTTATATATTTTACTCTGGGAAAAAGCTTCTTTATCTCTGCTATTCTTTGTGAAATTTTCTCTTGGGAGTCATCTGTTTTAAGCGTAAAAGGCTCTTCTCTTTTAAAATTTTTTGCTTCCATAGGTAAATGCACCATATAAAATTTCTCTTTTGCTGCTAAAGTATGAGAATTTGGTCTACGCTCGCTTGGCGGCAAAAATGACATTGTTATAGGCAATTTAAGATCACTTATAGCACTCACATGTGACTTTACGCTAACATCGTCTATGATAATCGCCAACTTTGGTTTAGCACTGCTTTTTACGATTTCACGCTTGGGAGGTGTGGGCAAAACAGCACCCTCTATCTCATGTGAAGCATTTTCATACTCTTTTACTGCTTCTTCTTTTAGTTCTTCTTTTACTTTTTCATCAATAATTTTAGTTTGATTATCTTCTGTTTTTGTTTGATTATTTTCTGTAATCTCTATTTTTTCCAAAGGTTTGCTCTCTTTTTTTAGAACCTCTTTAAGTCTGCTGTTTACATCTTGTTCTGCTTTTTTTGCACTTGATTCTTCTTCAAGTTTTTTAAGCACGGACAATCTTTTTTCCTCTCTTGAGTGCTCTTTTTTTTGTAGCTCTCCTTTTGCTTCATCATATCCAAAATAATATCCGACAATCAACGAGGTTAAAACAACCGCTATAAATGTTAAAGCAAATGCCGTATAAATTAATGTTTTTGATTGCTGTTTAGAACCTGTTTTTCTTCTTCTTTGCATCTACTCTCCATACAAAATAATCTCTAGTATAAATACTTTTTTTGTAAAACTATATCCTAAAAACTTAAAATAGTTATTATTTATTGCACATCGTCATAAGCCAAATACATTGTTTTTTTTAAGTATTATTTTTGTATAATCCCGCGTTCCTTTCTCTTTGTATCGAATTTTTTTCGATATATATACATCCGAAAGGGAAACAAAAGCCTTAAATCATTTAATGATGGGCAAAATACCAAAGGGAGATTATACTCTATGAGAAATTACGAAAACCTAGTAATCGTAAAACCGACATTAACTGCTGAAGAAATTCAAGCAAATATCAGTGCAATCGAAGAAGTTATTACTTCTAACGGCGGCGAAATAGCTGCAAGAGATGCAATGGGGATGAGAAAATTAGCATACCCACTTGGAAAAAATGAGCGTGGTTATTTCCATGTTATCTACTATTCAGTTGCTCCATCTGCAATTAACGAGATTGAAAGACGTTTCCGTATCAACGAGAATCTTCTTCGTTTTGTAACTATCAAATATGATACAAACCGTGAAGTAACGGCTTGGAATCAGTTAGTGCAAAAAGCTCAAAAAAAGGCTACACAACCAGCTGGCGAAGCTAAAGTAGAAGCAGAAGAAGTAGTTATTCCTGCAGCACTTGAAGAAGACGCTGAATAACACGGCAGAGTGATTGGCTAACGCCTAAACATATTAAGGAAGATTCATGTATAACAAAGTTATTTTGGTTGGAAACTTAACTAGAGATATTGAACTTAGATACTCTCAAGGCGGAATGGGTATTGCAAGCACAGGTCTTGCGACAAGCCGCAAATTTACCGTAAACGGTGAAAAAAAAGAGGAAGTCTGTTTTGTAGATATTACATTCTTTGCAAGAAGTGCAGAGATTGCCAACCAATACCTCAGAAAGGGGAGTAAAATCCTCGTAGAAGGTAGACTTAACTTTGATCAATGGGTAGATCAAAATGGGCAAAAACGCTCGAAGCACTCTGTAGTTGTTGAAACAATGCAGATGTTGGATAGCAAAAATGACAACCAAAATGCTAATGACTACAAGCCACAACAGGCTCAAAATCAGCAGCAAGGTTATCAACAACCTAGTTACCAACAACAGCAGCAGCCGCAAAGCTATCAACAGCCAAGCACGCAGCAACAAGCTTACTCTCAAAGTAAGCAGATGCCAAGTAGCAACTCTATCCCTGAGATAGACATTGATGAAGATGAAATTCCGTTTTAGAAAAATAGATAACAAAAGGAAATAACATGGCAGAAAGAAGAAAATACAAAAAAAGATTTTGTAAGTATTGTGAAGCAAAAGTTGATTTTATGGACTATAAAGATGTAGCAGCTCTACGCTTCTCTCTTTCAGAAAGATATAAAATTATGCCTCGTCGTTTAACAGGAAACTGTAAACGTCACCAAGACATGATAGCAACAGTTATCAAAAGAGCTCGTGCAGCAGCACTAGTTCCATATACAGTTACAAGAAAAACAGTTGTAACTGCACCATTTGAAAATTTAAAATAGTTTTCAAAAAAAAGCCTCCTATCAGGGGGGCTTTCTAACTACATATACAGCAAATTCAACAATTTACCAACTTATATGAAGATATTTTAATTTAGGAATATTTTTTGCTATAACTTAAGTAAAAAGTAGTTGCATGCATCATATATTAACTTTTATCTTACTTTCATCCTTTCTATATGCGAAAGCTCCCGATTTCTCGATTATAATAGATGAGCCATTTAACAATGCTCTAGTGGATGTAACGGAGGATTATGACAGAAGCATAAGTGCCGTCGGATACATAAAAAAATATAAGAACAACCAAGCAAAAGAAGAGACTACATATAGAAACGCTTTTGATTATCTGGCATCTGTCTCTAACACTTACGGTTCACAGATACATTTGGTAAAAGTAGACAATCAAGCAGATATAACACTTAGAAAATCAATTGACTTACCAAATTTCAATGAGGCAGTATCTATCGCGAAAACTCCACAAAACGGCTATTTTGTAGGCGGACACACCCTTGATGGCTCACTCTTGATTATAAAAGTCAGCTCCAGCGGTGAAAAAATATTTCATAAAACCTTTGGAACGGCGAACCAAGATAAAATGAGTAAGATGATTCTGCTTCGTGATGGCGGAGTTTTAGCCATAGGCTCATCTACAGCTTCGAGATCTCCAAACGACAATCTATTTGATAGCGGCTTAGGTCTCAGCGATATCTATATGGCAAGATTTACAAGCAACGGCGAAATGCTATGGAGCAAAAAATACGGTACGTTAAGTGATGACATCGGAGTTGATGCTGCAGAAGCGGATGATGGCTCAATTATGCTTCTTGGTCAAACAAATAGCGAAAAATCGAAGAATGCTACTATTTTAAGAATTACACAAAACGGAGATAAAATCTGGCTCAAAGAGTACAAAAATGAGAAAAATACGACTCCGCATAAAATATTAAAGCTAAGAGACGGCTGTTTTGCCTTGTCGCTCTCTCAAGAAGATGATTTAAATAAAGAGCAGGTGAGACTTCTTAAAGTGGATCTGCAAAAAAATATTTTGCTCGACAAGATGGTTCAAACAACTTATGCAACTATTTTAAAAGATATAAAAGAGTATTCGGATGGCAAAATCATAGGCGTCGGAAGCGTTCAAGACAACTATAATACAGATGGAGTCGCTATGCTCTTTGACAGTAAATTTTCCATGCTTACACAAGAACATTACGGCTCCGCTGCACATGATTCCTTTAATGCTCTGAGCATACTCCATAATTCACAAGTCGGAGTTGTAGGAGTTTATACAAACAAAGAGTCCCAAGAGACAAATATGTGGATTGTAAAATTAAACAAAGATCTTACTATGGCAAAAAGAGCGGTAAAAGCAGATACTAAAACAGAAGTAAAATCTGCAAAACCGACAAATTTTTATGCAGATTTACATGCCCTGCTCAAACAAGAGATAGAAGCAAAGAAAATAGAGCTAAAAGAAGATTTATCAATACATCTAATTGACTCAGCACTCTATTTTAAAGTCGGAGAGTATACTCTGACAAATGAGCAGAAAGAGTTTTTACAAAAACTTAGTAACAAACTTTTACCGTTTTTATATAAAAATGGAGAGTTTATAAAAACTCTTGAGATAAGCGGGCACACTTCTAGTGAATGGGGCACAAGCGACTTTTCACAAAGATACTTAAAGAATGAAAAACTATCCATGAATCGCTCATTTTCAACACTTAGCTACATATTTAACAACCATGACGGTACAACTCAAAAATGGCTTGCAGAGGTTATAAAGGGAAGCGGTGTAAATTTTTCAAAAAAAGTAATTTACAATGAAAACGAGGATAAAGAGAGATCAAGAAGGGTAACCTTCAAGATCATTCTTAAGTGATTGTTAATTATCATACCCTTGTGTATTGTCATTATTCGCTTTAAAACTAAGTCTTACTTTATCTTGTTTTAGTTTTTTATAGAGTTTGTGTTTAGCTTTTTGAAGTTCTTCATCATTAAATAAAAATTCAGTTTTTATCGCCTCATCACTCATGCCGGCACTGTCCATCGCAAAAAGTTTTAACTCTTTTTTTGTAAGTTTTGCTTTTAATGCATTATAGAGAGTTTTATCCTCTTCTATAAGATCAATCTCATTTAGTCTGCAATATTTAGCCAACAACTCTCTAAAACTATTTTCACCGTTATACTGTCTCCAGATACTATTTTTTAGCATTATATCTTCTCCAAAATTTGTGTTAAATCTTTTGTCTCAATCACTATATTTGCCTCTTTTCTTAAAATCTCTCTTGCACAAAAAGCGACTCTTGTTCCGGCATGCGCAAACATTGAGAGGTCGTTTGCTCCGTCTCCGCATACTAGCGTTTCATCCTCTGCAACTCCCAACAGACCCTGCAAGCGAATCAACATATCGCCTTTTGAGTAGTTAAACATCATATCTCCGCCGACAAGACCCGTAAGTATCTGGTTTTTATGGTGCAGCACATTTGAGAAATCAGCATCATATCCCAAAATATTTTTCGCATATCCCGTCGCACTTCTAAATCCGCCGCTAAAACAGACCACTTTCATGCCTCTGCTCTTTAACTCGGCAATAGTCTCTTTTGCGCCCTTCATATATGGCAGATTATGGCTAATCTTCTCAACGACGCTATATTCTAAACCCTTTAAAAGCCCTACTCTTTGCTGAAGTGATTCAAAAAAATCAAGTTCACCGCTCATTGCAGCTTCGGTTATTTTACTTACCTCTTCACCAAGTCCTAGTTCTTCTGCAAAAAAATCTATCGTCTCGCCATCCATCAGCGTAGAATCAAAATCAAAAACAGCCAATTTCAACATATATTACTTCCCTATCTGTTATAATTGCGCAATTATACCCATTTAGGATGCTTTTTGTTTGATGAACTCATAAATAAACTAAAAAACGACACATATATAACCCTTGAAACTACGCCTAGTCACTCTCCTGTTTTTTCGCCTATAATTGAGACGATAGCAGAATTAGAGCTAGATAAACTGGTAGACGGTTTTACGACGACCGACAACCCCCTTGCAAAACTGAAATATAACTCTCTCTTTGCGGCAAAGATGCTTCAAGATAGATTTCATAAACCTGTAATCGCCACGATGAGCATGCGAGATAGAAATAAGATCGCACTTCAGTCAGATCTATTAGGAGCAAATGAAGTTGATGTACGTGCCATTTTAGCATTAACGGGAGATCCTGCCACGATATCCGACCAACCCCACACAAAGGGTGTTTTTGAGGCGGATAGCACACTGTTGCTTGATATTATCTCATGTTTTAACAGCGGTATAGATTACGGGGGCAAACCCTTTACATGTAAGCCAAAAGAAATTTACCCTTTTGCGGTTATCAACTCTTATGCAAAAAATCCAAAGACACTTCAAAAAAAGATGCAAAAAAAGATAAAGCATGGAGCAATAGGGATTATTACGCAACCAATCTATGATATCCAAAGTGCAAAACTTCTTCTTGAACTTAAAGAAGCTACAGAGCACAGCAGCTCTGCAGAGCTGATTTTTGGAATTTTTCCAATAACAAAACTCAGAACCGCACAGTTTTTATCGGCACATGTTCCCGGTATAAACGTACCTAACTACTGGATAGAAGCTCTAAGGGTTGCGAATGAAAAGGGAGTAGAAGAGGAGTACAGAGTCGGTTTTGAACTTAGCAAAAAACTATTTGAAGATCTTAAAGCTCTTCATCCAAAAATCCATCTTATGACGGCAAACCAGTTTCAAATAGCAAAAGACATACTCAAATAATTTAAGGAAGAAAAATGATAGATTTAAAACTACTACAAAAAGATTTTCAAGGTGTAAGCGCTAAACTTTCACGCAAAGGCGTCAGCGCTGAGCTTATAGACGATTTAAAGAGAAAAAATGAAGAGTTAAAAGTTGCAAAAGTTGAATATGAGACGCTCCAAGGAGCTCAAAATACTATGAGCAAAGAGTTTGGCATATATAAAAAAGAGGGCAGAGACGTAAATGAGCTTAAATCGAAAGTTGATGCAAATAAGATAAACATAGCTGTTGCACTTGACGTTCAAAGAGAAAAAGAGAATGCTCTTGAATCTCTTGCCATGTCTATTCCAAATATTCCCGATGACGATGTTCCAAGCGGTGCGGATGAAAATGAAAATATTGAGATTAGAAAAGTTTTAACACCTAGAGAGTTTAGCTTTACCCCGAAAGAACATTGGGAATTGGCTGAGAAAAATGGATGGATAGATTTTGAACGCGGTGTAAAGCTTGCAACTAGCCGTTTTAGCGTTGCTTTTGGCATGGGTGCAAAACTAGAGCGTGCACTGATAAACTTTATGCTCAATTTTAACTCCAAAAGAGGTTTTGAGGAAGTAAGCGTTCCGGCAATCGTAAACAGAGCAGCGTTAGAGGGAACAGGACAGCTTCCGAAATTTGAAGATGACCTCTACAAAATACATGAGCAGGAACTATTTTTAATTCCCACGGCCGAAGTGCCTGTTACAAATCTTTTTCAAGATGAAATTTTATCTCCAAATGAGTTGCCAAAGAAAATGACCGCTTATACTCCATGTTTTAGAAAAGAAGCAGGTGCGGCAGGGCGAGACACAAGAGGGATGATAAGACAGCACCAATTTCACAAAGTAGAACTTGTTGCAATCACAAAACCAGAAGATAGCGATAGAGTATTTGATGAAATGGTGCAGACGGCTTCAGATCTTCTAAGCGCACTTGAGCTTCCTCACCGTCTCATGACACTTTGCAGTGGAGATTTAGGTTTTGGAGCGGCTAAAACAGTTGACTTGGAAGTTTGGCTGCCTGGACAAAACAGCTACAGAGAGATAAGCTCAGTCTCAAATACTAGAGATTTTCAGGCAAGACGTGCAAAAATCAGATTTAAAGACGGTGATAAAAACTCTTTCGTACATACGCTAAACGGATCTTCACTTGCAGTGGGCAGAACGATGGTGGCAATAATGGAGAATTTTCAGAATGAAGATGGAACGATAACTATTCCAAAGGTGCTTGAGCCTTACATAAACTAAGTTTGTGGTATCTTTTTTGCTTCAACAAAGAAATTATAGCAAGGTGAAAAATGGGTGATGGACAAGAAGAAGAGATTATAATCATTGAGGACAGTGATGCTACAAGCAATACTGCAGCTTCAAGTGAATCTCAAACAGAAGAAAAATCATCTGCAAATAAAAAAAAGTTCCTTTACATAGGCATAGGCGTGGGAGTTGTCATACTCTTAGCCGTAATTGCCTTTTTTGTAATACAAAAATTGCAAAAAAAACATGCCGAACTCCCAGGCATAGTAGAACAAAAGATAGAGCAGGATATTACAGAGCCTGTAGAGCCAAGCAAAATAGAAAATATGATAGCAAAAGCAGATTATCTCTACTCGACCGGCTCAAAAGATGAAGCTCTCTATCTTTATGAGAAAATTGCACACTACAGCGAAGCTGTTTCAGCCTATAACCTTGGTGTAGCTCAACTAAAAGATGCACAGTATGAGACAGCTTTGGCTTCATTTCAAAAAGCAATACAAAATAATGAAAAAAGATGTGTGAGTGCCATTAATGCCGCTGTGTGCTCTCTTCACTTAAATAATGAAAAGAATTTTAAATACTATATTGATATGGCATACGCTTACCTGCCACAAGAGAGACCCTCTCCTTTGTACTCATACTACTATACCCTTATCAACTATTATAACGGTAACTATCTAGAGGCTCTTAGCTCTCTTAACAACCCAACAACCGACGAGTATATAGAAACGCAGAACTCTCTTAGCTCGAAAATAAATGCTCTATTTGACAACAACGTTGACGCCATAAGAAGCTTGGAAAAAAATGAACTCTCATCAAATGACTTTAGCTTAGGATTGCTTTATGCAAAAGTAGGTGATTTAGCTCAGGCAAAAAAATATTTACAAAGTGCCATCCAGAACAATATAGAGCCTATGAAAGCGCAACTTGCACTCGGATATATAAAATTAAAAACAGGTGAGATTCAAGCTGGGGCAAAAGATATAGAAAATGCTACTGATATATTTGCGGAAAAAGTATATGAACCATACCCAATTCAAGTTAAATTAAAAGATTCTCTATTTAACCAAGATCTGGCTCAAAAAAGGTATAGATCTCTTATAGTCGATAGCAAACTGATAAATTATCAAAAATTATTTTATTTCTCTCCATATAAAATATTTAATGCAAATCAAACAATCAGTTATATAATGAAAGGAACAGCAAATATCTTTATTGATAATGTTGATTCGGCGCAGACGTATTTAAAGCAGGGAACGCTCTCTTCAAGCGTCAATGCAGGAATAGTAACTGCGATAAAAAAAGCTCTCTCATTTAAAATTAGAGAAGCAAATGAAATGCTGCAAAAGCTTGTTGAGATTCAGCCAAAACACTCTATTTTACACTACAATCTAGCATTAACCTATGCTCAAATGGGCAATATGGTTGATGCAAACAAACATTTTTTACGCTCATATAATTTAGACGCAAAAAATTATCTCTCCGGCATATATGCGGTTATGACTTCTCAACTTATAAATAAAGATAGCGAAAAGTTATCATCTATAATTAAAGACTCCATTATGAATGAAGAATTTTCCGAAGATATAGATTTTTATACAACACTATTGCATCTTAGTGAAGATAATATTTTGGGAACAGTTGACTGGCTTGGAAAAAATTATCAGCAAAAACCTCTCTATTTAGCTATAGATATCATTGTGGCACTAAAACAAAATAATGCGGATGCAGCACAAAAATCTGCAAGCAAGCTTATTAAACTCATCCCAAATGAGATACTGCCGCATCTTATGTATATTGATGCATATTTTGGCAAACTAAGCCCAAAAGAGTATGCGAATGAAGTTCTAAACTATCTAAAAATCCAGAACTTTGATTTTAAGGATCTCTATTTCGGCGCATATGTAACAAGATACCTTTATGTTCAGCAAAATTTAATAACCGGAAAACTCTACTTTTTAAGAGAACATGTAAGAAAAATATTAGAATCTACAACAGAGCCTGTACATGAGCTCACAAGTACACTTGCATTAGCTTCTTTCTATGAAGGTGCTTATGAGGAGTCATACACTCTCTATAACAATCTTATAGATAACCTAAAAGTACAAGATCCTCAAACACTCTTTTTAGGTGCTGTTGCCTCCACTGCAGCAAATCATCATGAAAATGCAATTGCTCTTTTAGAACTCTCTAAAATGAAAGATTCAAATTTCTTAGAGAGCAGATATGCGCTCGGTCTTCTATATCTAGAGACAAAGAACAACAAAGGAGCAGTCATACAGCTATCTAAAATTAACAAAAATAACTTTAACTCTGAGTATTTTAACTTTGATATAAATACAGATAAGCTGATGTATGAAAAAAGTCTCTCTCAAAAGTAAAAGAAACTGCTTTTTTTCTGATATTACGCACTAAATTAGTAAAGCCAATTTAAATGGAAGGGACAATTTGTCCCTCGCAAACCCTATAATATGCTTTTCACATACATGTTAATTTTTAAGTTAAGAGGAGAGAGATTTATTTTTCTTTATTTTCGCTAGTAAAGTAGCCTAAAAGCGATTCGCAAGCGATAAGCTCAGCACCAACAGTAACATTTAATCTAAAGTTATGTGGTAGATAGAGAGTTGTTATCCCATTTATCATAAGCCCATATCTAGCTCCCTGCTGTAAATTTTGTGATTTTACAGCATCAACATCTATTCCTTTAAAACTTTGCTTAAGAAGATGTGTGATTTTTAATTTATTATTTGAGTTTTTATTGCTAAATACAAGCACTGCATTTTCATTAAGAGTTTTTGATAGAGAATTCATATGCGATAACCTTGTACCTCTGTATAAATCAACATTATCTAGTGTTGAAGCAAAAGGAACTCTTAACAAAGATACGTTTAAATAACTACTGTCAATCTCTACTTTATAGGCATAATCTTCTTCGTTATCCAACTCTTCAATCGAAATAACCGTTCCATCAACAGGACTTACAACGCTATTTTCTTGATATAGCAGATTTTGTCTCTCAGGATTTCTGAAAACAAAAATAAAAAAGAGAGTAGCCAAAAAGGCAAAAAATTGTAAAAAATCTAAATTTAGAAACGTAAAAATAAGCATTAATAAAAGAGAGAGTGCTAGGTAATTCCATCCCTCTTTAGCAATCGGCAGAAGGTTATTTTTCATCTGATTCCCCACTATTTTTTATATTTTCTTCACCATCACTATCTTGAACCATCTTTGCATCGGCTTTTAGCTCCTCTTCGATATCATCAACTACAAGATTTACTTTTGATTCTAAAGAGTTTTCCGTCTCAAAATGTATAATAATGTTTCTAACCTCTTCACCCGTAATATTCTCTTTTTTGTAGAGAAGTTTTACCATCTCTTCAACGGCACCTCTGTACTCTTGAAGTCTTTTTAGAACCTCTTTGTATCTCTCATGAAGCGATGACTTAACAAAATCATCCATCCCCTCAGCCATTTTATCGCTATACTCTCTAGTAGCTTGCATGCCGCCACCAAGAAATGAGTGTCTGCTTTTCTCTAGAACCATAAGTCCTGCAACGTCACTCATGCCGTAAGTTTGAACCATTGACTTTATGATGTCCGTTGCACGTTCAAGGTCATTTCCTGCACCTGTAGAGATCTCTCCGATGAAAACTTCTTCTGCAGCACGCCCGCCAAGAAGAACATCTACCTCTGCCCAAAGTTCATGTCTTTGCATCATAAACTTATTCTCTTCAGGCGTGTTAAGAGTATAACCCAAAGCCGCTAAACCGCGAGGAACAATTGAAACTTTTGAAACTTTCTTCGCCCCGATAGTTGTTTCTGCCATCAATGCATGCCCACTCTCATGATATGCAACTATCTTTTTCTCTTTTGGATTGATTCTTCGAGACTTTTTAGCAAGTCCGGCTAAAGCACGTTCAACTGCTTCATAGAGATCTTTTTGAGTTACTGTTTTTTGGCTTTTTCTGCCTGCTAAAAGTGCTGCTTCATTTACAATATTTGCCAAATCTGCTCCGGCTAGCCCTGCCGTTAAACGCGCAACCTCTTCAAGGTCAACATCAGCATCCATTTTTACGCCCTTAACATGGACTTTTAAAATTTTTATACGACCTTCAAAGTCCGGTTTATCAACCAACACCTGTCTGTCAAATCGTCCTGGGCGCAAAAGTGCCTGATCTAGTATCTCAGGTCTGTTTGTAGCAGCTAAAATAATAATCGGCGTGTCAGTTCCAAATCCGTCCATCTCTGCCAAAAGCTGATTAAGTGTCTGTTCGCGTTCATCGTTTCCACCCATATTTGCACCGGCAGCACGACTTTTCCCTATGGCATCTATCTCATCAATAAAAATTATACTCGGTGCATCTTTTTTTGCTTGTTCAAAAAGATCACGAACACGAGCTGCTCCGACACCGACAAACATCTCGATAAAACTAGAACCGCTTACAGAAAAAAACGGAACATCAGCTTCACCTGCAACAGCCTTAGCCAAAAGTGTTTTTCCCGTTCCGGGACTTCCGACTAACAGAACGCCTTTTGGAATTTTTGCACCAATTTCAACATAACGGGCAGGATATTTTAAAAAGTCAACTATCTCTTGTACTTCTTCTTTTGCTTCTTCAACACCTGCAACATCATCAAACTTTGTTTTTGGCTTCTCCGAGTTAATCATTCTTTTAGAGCCGCCCATACCTAATATGCCGCTGCCCATACTTTTTTGCATTCTTCCTGCAAAAAACATCCATATAGCAATTATAATTAGAAAAGGAAAGAGCCACCCAAACATTTCAGTAAACCAGTTAGTTTCACTAAAACCGCCATATTCTATGCCCTGCTGCTCTAACTCTTGTGTCAATTTAGTATCACCAGGTACGATTCTTGTCGTATAGAGAGTTAAGTTGTCAATTCCATATGCTTTTATATAGCTCTGACCGATTTCAACTTTTTTTACACCTTTCTCTGTTATTAATGATTTTAATTCCGAGTAGCTTATCTGTTTTGCTTTTTTACTTCCTGTTGCGGCAACTTCAGAACCTGGATTTTCTCCAATAAGAGCCTTAAAAAGTAAAATTATAACCACTGAAAAAATTGCAAAAGTTATAAGTGGGTTTTTGTTAAAAAAATTATTATCATTATTGTTCGGCTTCTTATTTTGCATATCTATTTTTTACCTTGTTTTAGTATTAATGTAACCCATTCATCTTGAGTTATTTTCTCTTCAATTTCAAAATCTTGATAAAATTTTAAAACTTTTGATTCATATTTATCTAATATTCCTGATAAAACAAGTATTCCGCCATCTTTTAAGACGCTCTTTAAATCATTTGCTATAAATGTTAAAACATCTGCGACTATATTTGCTACGACGATGTCATATCTATTTTTTGCCAGACTACATGACCCTTCCCATAAATTTTCAAATTTTACACCGTTTAATTCTGCATTTAGCGTACTATTTTCGATACAGACAATATCAGTGTCACATGCATCGACAAAAGCACCCAGCTTAAGTGCACCAACACCAAGTATACCACTTCCGCAGCCTACATCCAAGACTTTATCACCTTTTTTTACGTATCTTGCAATTGCTCTTAGTGATGAAGCTGTTGTCGGATGATGACCGGTACCGAAAGCCAAAGCTGGATCTATAATTATATTTATAAGCTCTTTACTAGGCTCATCCCAAGTCGGATGAATATAAAATTTATCTATTACAAGAGGTTCTATACTATTTTGATACATTTTTACCCAGTCGCTACTTTGGAGTTTTGTCTGCTTGCATTCTATATCTATGTTTTGACCTAAAGCTTTTTGCAATGCTTCCGTAAACTGTTCCAAGCCCCAAACAATAGTGTCAAGTTCATCTTCGCTTCTAATAATAAAGCCCTCATCAGTCTCTTCGAAACCGACAGGAAGGGTGTCTGATAAAAAATCTGAAAAAAGCGAGTGATGAGAGGATACATTAACGACTAATTCGAAATAATATTCTTGCATTAACCTTCAATACCCATAACTGCACCAAGCTTCTCTTTTAAAACTTGCGGTGTAAAAGGTTTCACTATATAGTTATTAACGCCTGCTTTAAGCGCTGTAATCACCTCTGCTTTGCCGCCTTCTGTTGTTACCATGATTATTGGCAAATCAATAAAACGAGAATCAGCACGAACTTTTTTAACAAGTTCTAGTCCATTCATTTCAGGCATATTCCAATCCGTAATAAGCATATCTACGTCTGGGTTTGAGTTTAGAACGTTCCACCCCTCCACGCCGTCGCCGCCTTCTAGTATATCTTTATGACCAAGTCTTTGTAGTGTGTTTTTTATAATACGACGCATTGTAGAACTATCATCAACAACAAGTAATTTCAAATGAAATCCTTTTATATAAATATTTGTAAGTTAGTAGCAATAATAATACCTAAATTTTATTTATTTTATGATTAAGCAGAGCTTAACTAAGTATCTTGAACATTTTAGCTAAATCAAGCGTTCCCTCATAGTACGCTTTACCGATAATTACACCATCAACGCTCTTTGTAGCCATCAAAGCTTCTATATCTCTTTCATCCCTGACACCACCGCTTGCAATTGTACTTACACCACTAGCCTTTGCAATCTCTACCGTAAACTCAACATTAACCCCACTTAGAGTCCCGTCTTTGCTTACGTCGGTACAGATAATCGCTTCTACTCCTGCATTTGCAAACTCCTTTGCTAGGTCAGTTGCTCGCATGGAACTCACTTCACCCCATCCCTCAACCGCGACAAACCCGTCAATTGCATCTATTCCGACGGCAATGGGATACTTTTTTGCCATCTCTTTTACAAACTCTGCATTTTTAACGGCGATAGAGCCTAAGATAACTCTATCTATACCTATTTCAAGCATTTTTTTTATAGTCTCTTCATCTCTGATTCCACCACCAAGTTCCAGCTTTACATTACAGTTTTCTCTTATTTTAATAATCTGCTCTAAATTTTTAGGCTCACCCGCAAATGCACCGTTTAAATCAACCAAATGTACCCATGTTGCACCCATCTCTTCAAACTTTTTTACAAGCATCCATGGTTCATCAGAGTAAATCTTTGCGCTATCCATAAGACCTTTTGTAAGTCTTACGGCTTTCCCGTCTTTTAAATCAATAGCAGGGTATAAAGTCATTTTTTCTCCTTAATTTTATTAGTTCGATAAAGGAACGAAGTACCTTTATCTTCGCTTACGCCGCTAAGGCGACTGAAGCTTGGCTCCTCGAGCCAGAGTTTATTATTTTACAAATTTATGAAGTTTTCTAATATTTTAAGCCCATTTTTATGACTTTTTTCAGGATGAGGCTGAATCCCTAAAATATTGTTATGTGCAACGGCAGATGTAAACTCGTATCCATAGTTTGTACGACCTATAATATCTTTTTCATCTGCACAATTTACATGGTATGTATGAACAAAGTAGAGATAGTGCGCTTCATCGAGACCTTTAAAAAGAGGATGCTCTTTTGTGAACATCCTGTTCCATCCCATGTGAGGAACTTTTAGCGGTTCGCTAAATTTAGCCGTATCAAAAGCAGTTACATTGCCTTTTATAAGTCCTAATCCTTCATGAAACCCAAACTCTTCGCTGCTCTCAAAAAGCAGTTGCATCCCCAAGCATATACCAAACATATATTTACCGCTGTTTGCGAACTCTTTTATGGCATCTGCCATGTTTCGTTCTTTTAAATGTTCCATAGCATCGCCGAAAGCACCGACTCCCGGAAGCAGTAACTTATCATAGTTCTTAAATTTTTGCGGATCACTCTCTATAAATGTTTCTTCACCCAAAGAGGCAAATGCGTTTTGAACACTTGCCAAATTTCCCATGTTATAATCAACGATTCCTATCATTCTTCAATCTTTAACTTTGTAAATTTTATATATATAGCCAAAGTTACAAGCAGCATTGAAACACCTGCAACTATATACATGGCATAAATTAATTTCTCAGGATCCGTTATTGCAAACTTAAATACTAACATCAACGCTTCTATTGATAAGGCTATAATAATTGAACCTAAAAACCTAACCATCGTTTTATGTGGACCGGAGATACTATGCTCTTTATTTCTGCCAAATATTTCTTCTTCTATTATTGTTTTGGCAAGATCAAATATGGCGAGGGCAAGTGTTAACAAAATTGTCGCTTCAAATACATCTTTTATCTCAAAATGAACAGGAGTTATCTCATATATAAAAAAACTCTGCATCCCTTTAAAAAATAGCAGTACTGCAACCGCTATCAAAGCGAATGCGAAAGCCATGTATGAATATCTAAAGAGGTTTATAAAAAATTTATCAAAGTTGCTTGAGCGAGATATCAATACAACCTCTTCAAGAGGCATATCAAGACATGCTACATACTTCAATTCGCCATGCTCGTCAAATATCGGTTGAGACGCAGTAACACACAACTCGCCCGTGATAAGAGAGGGATACGGATCTGTAATAGTACATCTCTCTTCTCTTACCGCACGATAATAGTATGCTCTGTCCGCTCTTATTTTTCCGGCATCTTCATCGATTCGTTTTGTAGGCGTAAATGTCGGCGAAACTTGCACTCCGCGGTTATCAAGAAGATATACACCCTCACAATGTTCTAAATCTGCTTTTATTTTTAAAAGACGCGGCATTATCATCTCTACGGATAATGATGGCAGCCTATTTGGAATATTTTTTGAAAATAGATAGCAAAAATATGCTCTTGCTTTGGTACGACCTTCAGAAAAGTTTTGAATATCGGATATAACCATTTTTTTGCTGACCCTTATAAAATTTTAATGGGCGCAATTATACCAAAGGCATTGTAACAATTTCATAAGTTATTTTTTTATGCCTCTTTCATTTGATATAATCCGTTCTTAAAAAAGCTGGAGTTATTTTAAAGATGGGATTTAAACTTTTTTTACTATTTGAAAAATTTCTAATGATTTTACCAAAAAATGCAAGAAAAGATTTTTTTATTTTTTTGGCAAAAATTGCATATTTTATTTCCGCAAGATATAGAAAAGTCGGCTTTATAAATTTAGATTTCATTTTTGGCGATACGCTTACTCAAAAAGAAAAAGAGGAGATTGTTCGCTATAGTTTTAAAAATCTGCTGCTAAATTTTCTGCATCTGATGGAAATCAGACACATGAGCAAAGATGAACTGGCAAAGAAAGTATCGGTTAAAAATATAGAATCGGTACAAAGAGCACATGAGCAACAAAAAGCCGTAATCTATGTAACATCCCACTACTGTGCTTGGGAGTTGGGAGGAACAGCTATCGGAGCTTTTGCAGAACCTATAGCTGCTGTTTATAAAAAAATGAAAAACATCCAATATCAAAATTGGGTTTTAGAATCCCGCTCTCATTTTAAAAATAGCTCCCTAGAGAAATCAAATGTTATAAAACCGCTTATACGGCTTATTAAAGATGGCAAAGCCAGCGGAATTTTAATTGATACCGGAATAAACCAAAGAGAAGGCGTTGAAGTTCAATTTTTAGGAAAAAACGTTCGCCAAACATCTACGCCTGCTTATCTAGCAAGAAAATATAATGCGGCTATTATCCCTGTTATCATCCAAACGGATGATGAAGAGAACTATACATTAACGTTTTTTGATGAAATCCCCGTCGAAAATTCCGATAATGAGCAAGAAGATATCCAAAAAGCGACACAACTTCAGGCAGATTGGCTCTCAAAAATCATAAAAGAAAATCCAAAATTTTGGTTTTGGATTCATCGCAGATTTAAGAGCGATTACAAAGAAATCTACAAAAAAAGAGTTTAATCCTTCTATTTAAAATCTTCACTTCTTGCCTCAAACAGCTTTAGGAGAGTTAAAAAAAGTGCAGTAATGGCAGGTCCTAGAATCATTCCCCAAAAACCAAATGTCGCAAGTCCGGCAATAATGGCAAAGAAAATTACAAGCTCATCCACTCTTGCGTCATCTTCTTTTAATAGCCTTTTATTGATCTCTTTAATGATAAGCGGTTTTATAAACGTATCGGCGACAATAGAAATTACGCCAACTGAGTATAGAGCAATAAAAATGCCGTTTGACTCATTTCCTAAAGAAAATTCAAAAAGCATAAACGGCAGCCACATAACGGCTCCGCCTATAATTGGAACAAGTGAAGCAAATCCATACATAACGCCGAACAAAATACCGTTATAACCGATATAAGATATCGCCATTCCAAATAAAATCCCTTGAAGCATGGCATTTGCGATAATTGAGTAAAAAACTACCCCCATTACCGATGATAGCTCTTTTATGAGTATAGAACTCTCTTCAACGGACATTTGAACAACTCTTCTTAGAAATGTAAAAATATGATCTCCGTTATATAAAACAAAAAAATAAAAAACTATTATTAAAAATGAATTTTTTAAAAATCCTACGCTAAAAGCCCCGACAGTTCCCGTATACGAGAGTGCCCTCTCACTAAATGATGCAATATCCAACTTCTCAATATTCTCTAAAATATAGGGTTTTGCAAAAGCAAGATAGTCTGGCGGATTTTCAACTTTTGCCAATATATATTGTTTAATATTGACTAAAATTTGAGGGTCTAGGTTGTTTAACTCTACACTCAGAGTTATTAAAAAATACCCAAGCGGAACAAAAAATAGAACTGCCAGTAAAAATGCAGATGCCATAGAAGCATAAAATCTGTTTTTCAGATATTTTAAAAATAGGTTCTGTATGCTTGATGTTGAGATTGCAAGCAGTGCGGCAATTGTCATAGCTAGTAAAAACGGTGCATATAGAAGATACATCCAGTAAAGAGATGTGGCAAAAAGAAGTCCTACAAAATATTGTGATTTCAAAACAAACCTCCATCATCTAACGTATCAAATTTTATATTCAAAACATCGTAGGTACTTTTTGTAGCTTTTCTTCCTTTGGCAGTTCTTTCTAAATATCCGTTTGCGATAAGGTAAGGTTCTAAAACATCCTCTACCGTGCCCTCATCTTCACTAAGTGCCGCAGCAATCGTACTAAGCCCCATCGCTCTTCCGTTTGCCGAAACTAGAAGATTTAAAAGCCTGATATCCATCTCGTCAAATCCATGTGAATTTATGCCAAGCTCATTAAGTGCGTACTTCGTTCTTGAGTGCAATATATTTTTTTCATTTGCAACATCTGCAAAATCTCTTACACGACGCAAAAGCCTCAAAGCTATACGAGGAGTTCCTCGACTTCTTTTAGCTATTTCGATGCTTGCTTCATGTGCGATTTCTTTGTTTAGCTTATTTGATGCTTGAGAAATAATTTTTGAGAGCTCATCCGAAGAATAGAACTGCATTCTAAAATTCATGCCAAACCTGTCACGAAGCGGGTTTGAGAGCATACCTGCTCTTGTCGTAGCACCGATAAGCGTGAAACGGGGCAAATCTATCTTTACGGTCTGAGCAGCAGGTCCGCTTCCGATAATGATGTCGATTCTAAAATCTTCCATTGATGAGTAGAGTATCTCTTCAACCGCCGGAGAGAGACGATGAATCTCATCTATAAAGAGTATATCGCCCTCTTCCAAGTTTGTAAGAATCGCTGCCAAATCTCCGCTTTTTTCTATCATGGGTGCGGCTGTTACTTTGATATTTGCATTCATCTCATTTGCAATTATGAGAGCTAAGGTAGTTTTGCCTAGCCCCGGAGGTCCGAAGAAGAGAACATGGTCAAGTGCCTCGCCTCTTTTTTTACTTGCTTCTATGAAAACACCAAGATTTTTTTTAATCTGCTCCTGCCCGATATATTCACTCCAAGCACTAGGACGAAGCGTTATTTCAACACTCTCTTCGTTATCAAATCTCTCTATCTCAACCAATCTTTCCATATCTTCTCTTAGTAGGTGTGTATATCTTGAGGAAACTCTCTAGACTTCACCTCATCAGAATAGCTCTTCATAGCACTTTTAACCAAAGCTGCACCATCCATGTACTTCTTTACAAACTTAGGCGTAAACTCTTCAAAAAGCCCTAACATGTCAGAAAAAACAAGAACCTGCCCATCTACATCTTTGCCTGCACCTATGCCTATGAGAGGAATCTTTACACTTTTTGCGACTTCACAAGCAACATCAGCTTTTACACCCTCTATTACCATACAAAACGCACCTGCCTTCTCAAGGGCTTTTGCATCTCTTATAAGCTGAGATTTCTCCTCTTCAGATTTGCCTTTTACCTTATAACCGCCCTCTCCACGAAAGGCTTGCGGCAACAATCCTATATGACCGCAGACTGCTATTCCGCTTGAACATAAATACTCAACTATGTCTGCTTTGTCTTCTCCACCCTCTATCTTGATAGCATCAGCAGGAGTCTCTTGAAACACCTTTATAGCATTTTTAAGAGCCTCTTTTTTGTTGGTGTATGTTCCAAATGGCATATCACATATTAAAAAGCTGTTTTTTGCTCCCATAGCAACTGCGTTTGTATGATAAATCATCTGTTCTAGCGTTGCACTTAGAGTATCACTTTTACCGGCAAAGCTCATATTTAAGCTGTCCCCAACTAAAATCATATCAGCACTTGACTCCAAAAGTCTTGCAAAAAGAGCATCATATGCCGTTATCATAACCAAAGGAGATACTCCCTTGCTTTTTTTGATAGAATTTATTGTTATTTTCTTACTCATTTTTGAAACTCTTTCATTTTAATAAAAAGTATTTTAACTAAAAATTGCTATAATTTTAACCTTACGGGGGAAATATTTTATGGGTGTAAAAAGTGATCTCTATGCTAACTTTGATTTCGAAATTGTCGATGAGTTTTTAGATCACTACTCTATGATGGTCGAATCTATGGATATTATGATTTTAGATCTCTCAAAGCCTGACATGTATAATCAAAGCATAAATGAGCTTTTTCGTGTTTTCCACAATATAAAATCTGCTTCGGGGTATCTTAATATAACGAAAATGGCTAAACTTTCCGCCTTTGTGGAAGATATATTGGAACAAATCAGAACCAACCATACCAGCGTTAATGAAGAGACTATAAACTGGCTGCTTCAAATAAGCGATATGTTTGCTATGTGGAAAAATGATTTTAATCTCGATAAAGAACTTACACACATAAAATATTCTCTGCTTAAATTACCTGATTTGGAAAACAATTGAAAAAATTAGTAGCATATATAACATCCGGCTATCCGGAAAAATCTTTTAGTGTTGACTTAGCCCTTGCCCTCGGGGAGAGCGGTGTAGATACGCTTGAACTCGGTGTACCTTTCTCTGATCCCGTAGCCGATGGACCTTTAATAGAAAAAGCAAATCATAAAGCGCTTGAACTTGGATTTAAATTTGAGCATCTTTTAGAGATTTCAAAAATAGTCGCTCCTAAAATTGATACTTTATGGATGGGATATTTTAACAGTTTTTATCAACATGATATGTATAAACTCATTCCTCATGCGAAAGAGCTTGGAGTAAGCGGCTTTATAATTCCTGATTTGCCTTATGAAGAGGCTCTCTCATACGAAACGTTATTTGATTCAAACAATATGTCGAACATTAGCTTTGTCGCTCCGACTGACAGCGAAGAGAGAATCAAAACGATAGTTGAAAATTCTAAAAAGTTTATATATATGGTAGCCTACACGGGAATAACAGGTTCAGGCGTTTCAGAAGATCTTCAACCGATAATAACCTTTGTAAAAAAATATACGCAAACCCCTATTTATGTAGGATTCGGCGTAAACAAAAAAACAGCAAAAGATAAAGTAAGAGGTGCAGATGGAGTAATCGTAGGAAGTGCTTTTGTAGAGATACTTTTAAACGATGATTTAAACTACACGCAAAAGATAAGCAACTGCAAGGAACTTGCAAAGATATTGAAGAGTGAGATAAATAGTTAAACTCCATGTTTTCTTATAAAAGAGAGAAGCCGGAAGCCATAAAAAACTAAAGATTTTTGATTTATAGTGCTTAGATTTTAGATATTTTAAAAACTAAAAGAGTGATGGAGTTTCAAGGCGCATAACGAGGAAGTGCACTAGTGTGCACGCCCTGAACGAAGTGAAGAAGTACTCTTGGGGTGTGACGAGTGTAGCAACGCAGAAAATGCGTCGCTATTTTAGTTTTTAGAAGTGTCTACTATTTTGTTTGCAGATATCCACGGCATCATAGATCTTAGTTTAACACCTGTCTGCTCAATCAGTGAAGCTTTAGCATTTGTACGCTCTGCGTTCATTCTTGGGTATCCAGCTTGACCTTCAAGTATGAAATCTTTTGCAAATCTTCCATCTTGAATCTCTTTAAGTATCTCTTTCATCGCAGCTTTTGACTCTGCATTGATAACGCGTTTACCTGAAACATAGTCACCGTACTCAGCAGTATTAGAGATAGAGTATCTCATATCCGCAATTCCACCTTGGAACATCAAGTCAACGATAAGTTTTAGCTCATGTAAACACTCAAAGTATGCAAGTTCTGGAGCATATCCAGCTTCTGTTAGTGTTTCAAAACCAGCTTGAACAAGTGAAACAGCTCCACCGCAAAGAACAGCTTGCTCTCCGAAAAGGTCAGTTTCAGTCTCATCTTTAAAACTTGTTTCAATAATCGCAGTTCTTCCGCCGCCGATAGCCGATGCGTAAGAAAGTGCCAACTCTCTAGTTTTTCCGCTTGGATTTTGTCCAACAGCTATAAGATCTGGAATACCACCGCCACGAACAAACTCAGAACGAACAGTGTGTCCCGGAGCTTTTGGAGCAATCATAGTAACATTGATATCAGCTCTTGGGTGAATTCTTCCGTAGTGAATGTTAAAACCGTGTCCAAATGCGATAGTTGCACCATTTTTTAGGTTTGGCTCAATTTCGTTTTTGTAAATCTCAGCTTGATTTTCATCAGGTAAAAGAATCATAACAACATCAGCATAAGCGCTTGCATCTGCAACTGTCATAACTTTGAACCCTTTTGCCTCAGCTTTTGCCCAGCTAGATCCATCTTTTCTTAAACCTACAACTACTTCAACACCGCTGTCTCTTAGGTTTTCAGCATGTGCGTGACCTTGAGAGCCGAAGCCTATCATCGCAACTTTTTTGCTTTTAATTATATTGATATCGCAATCTTTATCGTAGTAAACAGTTAATGCCATTGTTTTTTCCTTGAGTTTCATTAGGCTTTAATGCCTAAAAATTTTCGGCATTATACTAAAATAAAGCAAAAACTTTTATAATGTCGGCAAAAACAGAGGAGTATTTTTGAAAAAATTTAATCTTTTTATAGAGATTGTTGTTGCAAAGAGAGGGGATTTACAAGAGGCTATAAACTCCTCTAAACATTTTGGAATAGACATTGAGGGCAAGGTTTGCTACGAACCTTTTACCATCCATGATATTTTGATTTATAAAGGTATGCCTGATAGCGTAACACCTATAGAACTTGCACTTGGAAAAAACTATCAGGTAGTCTTGGACAACGAAAGAGTTCTGATAAAAGCGTTCTCAAACTGGCAGGAAATTATAGGTTTCAATGCCCAAAGAGCAACTTATAACGACACTACTTCAGACGGAGTTGATGAACTTTGCACAAAAGAGATGGAAAGTATCGGCTGGCATGCCTCTGAATTTGGGATTACATACAGAACATTAGTTGATGTTTTAGAGCAGATGTGTGAGGGAACTCTTATATGTATAGAACAAGAAGAACCTTACCAATTTAGCGGTCTGGGTTTTGTAAATAATTTAGATGAAGCAAGAGATGTTTTGTTTGAATTTTGTCAAAAAGAGATTAAAAAATTGATAGCCGAAAATGAGGATTATAGAGAAGATAAACTGAGTGATGACGAACGAGAAGCCGCAGAGTTTTTTAAAGCAATTGCTTAAAAAACTCTAACACTATAAACGTCTAAATGTTCTACTCTTTTCTAAACTTTGAAACAAGAACATAAAAAAGAGGGATAAAAACTATAGCTAAAAATGTAGCAGCCAACATTCCTCCTACAACTCCCGTACCGATGGAGTGTCTGCTTGCAGCTCCTGCACCGCTGCTGATTGCAAGCGGAATAACTCCTAGCGTAAATGCCAGCGAAGTCATGATGATAGGGCGAAGACGAATCTTTGCTGCTTCTAAAACAGCTTCAACCAGCTCCATTCCCTGCTCTCTCTTTTGCATAGCAAACTCTACAATCAAAATGGCATTTTTCGCTGAAAGCCCTGCTAAAACAAGTATTCCTATCTGAAAATAGATATCATTTTCTAAGCCTCTTAAATGGTTTGCGACTACCGCTCCAAAGATACCAAACGGAACTGCCAAAAGTACAGATATCGGCATCAGCCATCTCTCATATTGTGCCGCTAAGATAAGGTACAAAAAGATTATTCCAAATATAAATGCCATATTTCCTGCGCTTGAAATCTGTTTCTCCTGATATGCCGTTCCAATCCAACTGATAGAGTAACCTTGCGGAAGCACCTCGTTTGCCACCTCTTCCATCGCTCTTAGCGCATCACCTGAACTATATCCTAGATTTGCCTGACCTGCTACTTTTGCGGCACTAAAGAGGTTAAAACGCTCTACTAAATCAGCACTCACACTCTGTTTAAGCGTAACAAAAGAGCTAAGCGGAATCATCTCGCCTTTAGAGCTTCTTGCATAGATTTTGTTTAAATCTTCAGGTGTTTTTCTAAATGACTCGTCTGCCTGCATGTTTACCATGTATGTTCTGCCAAAAAGGTTAAAATCATTCACATAAAAATTACCAAAAGTCGCATTTAGTGTTTGGTAAACCTCATCTACATTTACACCTTTTGCTTTTACTTTTGCAGTGTCTACATGTACTTGATATTTTGGCACATTTGTGTTTAGCGTTGTTCTTACTCCTGCAAGTTCAGGTCTTGTGCTTGCTTTTTGGATAATCTCATTTACATATTTTTGAAGCTCTTTTATATCTGAGCCTGTCTTATTTTGTACAAAAAGCTCAAATCCACCTGCGACTCCCATACCCATAATCGGCGGAGGAACGACACCAAACGAGAATCCGTCACTTGTAGCGGAGAGTTTTTTACCCATCTGAGCCGCTATCTGGCTTGCATGCTGTTCGGGTTTTGTTCTTTCATCCCACGGCTGAAGCTTTAAGATAGTAGCCGCCGAATTTGTTCTTTGTGCAAATGTTACAAAGTCAATCCCTGCAAACTGAACTATGTTTTTTATGCTCTCTTTATCTTTGGAAGCAATATCATAGATCTCCGAAGTAAGCGCATCTGTTCTGCTTAGAGATGCTCCCGGAGGATTATAGCTAAATACAAATACCGTTCCTTTATCCTCCGTTGGCACAAGCCCTGTTTTTAGACTATTGAACAAGTCGTAAGTAACATATACAAGTCCTCCAAAGAGAAGCATGCTTAAAAATGAGTAACGAATGGTAAGTTTTAGAGTATTTGAGTAACCTTTCGTAGCCCAATCAAAAAAGTTGTTAAACCATTTGAAAAAATATTTCGGCTCTTTATGTGTCGGTTTTAACATCAAGGCACAAAGCGAAGGCGTCAAAGTAAGTGCTACAAGCCCTGAAATAGCCAAAGAGATAACGATGGTTACGGCAAACTGCCTGTACATCTCGCCGCTTAGTCCACCCAAAAATGCAACAGGGATAAATACGGCAGAGAGAACCAAAACGATAGCAATAAGTGCACTTGAAACTTCTCTCATGGCCTGAAGTGAAGCTTCAAGCGGAGAGAGTCCCTCTTTTATGTGTCTCTCAACATTCTCTATAACGATAATAGCATCATCAACTACTATCCCGATGGCTAAAACAAGTCCAAAAAGGGTAAGCAGATTTATGCTAAAGCCCAACATGTACATCCCTGCAAATGCTCCGACAATGGATACGGGAACTGCTAAGATAGGGATGAGCGTTGCTCTCCAACTCTGCAAAAAGAGAAATATGATAAGTACGACTAAGATAATAGCCTCTATGAAAGTTTTTATAACCTCATTGATAGAGACTTGAACGAAATCGGTAATATCGTAAGGGATAACATACTCAACGTCATCAACAAAGTTTTTGCTTATGCCGTCTATTGTTTTTCTTATCTCCGCTGCCGTCTCGATAGCATTTGCACCGCTTTGCAAAAATATAGCAACAGGAACGGCAGGAGAGTTGTTAAGTTTGTTTTTCATGTCGTAACTCTGAGATCCAAGCTCAATAGTTGCTACATCTTTAAGCTTAAGCGAACTTCCATCCTCGTTTGCTCTTATGATAATATTTGCAAACTGCGACGGATCGCTGAATCTCTGCGGAGTCTCAAGAGTGTATGTAAACATTTCACCTTTTGCAACAGGTTCGGCTGAGAGTTTTCCGGCTGCATACTGCTCATTTTGCTCTCTTACGGATGTAATCAAATCCTTTACGGTTAAAGAGTATTTTTGAAGTTTCAGCGGATCTATCCAGATACGCATGGAGTAATCTTTTGCTCCAAAGATGATTACATCACCGACGCCTTTGACCCTTTTTAAATCATCCACAACATTCATAAGCGCATAGTTGGATAAAAATGTTACATCCCTGCTCTGTTTAGGCGAGTGCAAAATGACAACTTGAAGCATGTCAGGTGATTTCTCATTTACTCTTACACCCTGTCTTTTTACTTGCTCCGGAAGTTTAGAGAGTGCCGCTTGAACACGGTTGTTTACATCAATCTTCGCATCATCTGGATTTGTTCCGACTTTAAAAAATATGCTGATGCTAAGCGAGCCGTTATCTGCCGATAGTGAGCTCATGTAGAGCATATCTTTAGCCCCGTTTATCTGCTCTTCAAGAGGCGCTGCGACTGTTTTTGAGATAGTCTCGGCACTTGCTCCCTGATATGATGTTGAGACGACTATTTGAGGCGGAATAACTCTTGGATACTCTCCGATAGGAAGAGATCTCATAGATATAACACCCGCTAGAACGATTATGATGGCGATAACCGATGCAAAAATTGGTCTTTTTATAAAAAAAGCGGAAAACATCTTATTTACCGTCCATAATCGTTACATTAGAGTTTGGTCTTAACTTTGCTATATTGCTCACCGCTATCTCGTCTGACTCTTTAATGCCGCTTTCAATCATTGCCACGCCATTTTCTACATGTAGAACTTTGACGGGCTTCATAGAGACAGCTCCATTTTCGATAAGATAAACAACTGTAGCATCCGGAGTTTTTATAAGCGCTCCCTGAGGAATTTTAGCAACATTCTCATAGCTAAATCCTTCCAGAGTCACCTCTGCATACGAGCCGACAAGAAGCTCTCTGTTTGGATTTTCAAAAATTGCTCTAACTAGAAGCGTATCTGTTTTGGAATCTAGTTTTGGTGCTACAAAGTCAACTCTTCCGCTATATTTTTTTGCTCCCATGTTAAGTGTCAGAGTTGTGCCGTTTTTGATTTGCAGTGCATATTTTGAAGCATCATCGCTTGGCACTGAAAACTCCGCATAAAGTTTATCGACGGCAGTAATAGTAGCAAGCTTTGAGTTTTGCGCATCTGTATCGATATAACTTCCCTCATCACTGCTGCTCAAACCTATAATCCCACCGATAGGCGCTTTTATGGTTGTATACCCATAATTCAGCTCTGCATTGGCAACTGCTGCTTTTGCTTTTTGAACCTCTGCTTTGGCGCTCTCATGTGCATAAAAAAATTCATCTCTTTGCTGCTCGCTCAGAGCAGAGTTTTTAAATAAGAACTCTGCTCTATTCCAGTCTTTTAAAGCTTTATTGAAGTTTGCTTCAGCTTTTGAGAGAGATGCCTTTGCCTCATTTAGAGCGGCTCTGTACTCATCTTTTTGGATTTCATAGAGAGTCTGCCCCTCTTTTACAAATGCGCCCTCCGTAAAATTTTCTTTTACCAAAACACCTTTTATTCTTGCTACAACATCTACTTCTTGATAGGGTTTAAGAAGAGCAGAGTAACTCTTTGTAAAGTTTGCTTTTGAAAATGTTACAACTTGAGATTTAACGCTAACAGGAGGCATTTGTGCCATCGGGGCTTGCGTGGAAGCACCCTTTTTTTCATCACTGCAACCTATAAAAAGCAGTGAAACCGCCACTAATGATAATGTTAAATTTTTCATCTATAAAAACTCCTTTATATCTTTTCCGCTGTAGTAAATCAACTCAGCTTTTTTCATCTCTACATCTAAAAGCGCTCTCTCATAATCTCTCTGTGCATCAAATTTTTCACTGAGTGATTGGAGATATGCAACATTATCAATTGTTCTATTCTCATATCTTACTTTTACAAGAGCATAAGTCGCACTTGCAGCATTAAGAGTTGCTTTGGCTGCAGAAATTTTTAACTTTGCGATCTCAAGTGATTTTTTTGCAAGCCTGTACTCGACATCTGCTTTATGCTTCTCATGTTCGAGTGTGGATTTTTTGCTTAAATACTCCTCAAACTTTGACTCATAGCTCTTTGTAACCGTGTCAAAATCAAAAACATTCCATGAAAGATTAACCATTGCTATATTTTGAGTGTCAACTAAAAAGTTACTCTCTAAGTTTTTATTCTCAAAGTAGTAATCATTATAGCTTAGAGTGTCGTTAAAAGTAACTTGCGGCAAATTTTGGCTCTTTTTGCTTTGTGCTTCATGCATCAGAGATGTTGCACTATGTTCAAGTGCCGCAATATCCGCTCGAATGGAAGGATCTTGTTCATAAACAAACTTCACATGTGAACCCTCTTCTATGGAGTCAACCTTTTGTAAAGTATAGTACTCAAAAGTATGAAGAATCTTTTGGTTCTCAAGCTCTATCTCATGTAGTTTTACCATCGCATTTTTAACTCTTGAATCAATCTTGTCAAGTTCATCATGTGTTATAGAACCGACTTCATAAAAGAGCTGCAGTCTCTTTAGCTCCGCTTTGAGCTGCTCTATCTCTTGAAGTTTTGCTCTTTTGTCCGCATCAAACGCAAGATAGCCGAAATAGAGTCTTGATACGTCAAGAGAGAGACTCATCTTAAGAGCTTCAACACTCATCTTGCTTGAATCAATACCTGACTTCAGCTGTGAATAGAGACTCTGCTCTTTGCCTCCGTCATAAATGGTGTACTTCAAACTCGCTTGAGCTTTAAGCGCATTTTGTGCAGATGATGGAGTCTCCTCATACGCATTTTGGTAGGTAGCTCCTACTTCGATACTTGGCAGATATGAGCTTTTTGTACTCTCATAAGCCTTCTCTTTTGAGTTTAAAAGATGTGAGGCGGACTCTACGACTCTATTTTTATGTGACAACTCCACCAACTCTTCAAGAGTATGTGCATAGAGAAAAATTGGCAGAGAAAGTATTGGCAAAATAAGTCTCAACTGCTCTCCTTCATTTAGATTTTACGAAATAGTATCACATCAACTCTTAAATATATCTTGCTAGAAAGATATATTTTCTGCTATAATTTCTTCATGAAAAAAAACAGAGTACACACTGACCTTATCACCAATTTTTACGACAAAGTCGATTCAAAAGAGCTTCCGGAAGTTTTTTTGATGACATTTCCCATAGCGGTTATTCAAAAAACAATATTTGCACATGCAGAGATTTTTTTAAAAGAGAAGTTTGATCTTCTTAACTCAGAAACTGATGTTTTAGCTTCGCTATACACACACGGAAAAGTACTCTCTCCGACTCAGCTTTACGACCTGACAATCTTCTCCTCAGGCGGTATGACAAAGATTCTAAAGAGACTTCAAGAGAGAGAGCTTATTTGCAGAAAAGAGGATGTAAACGATAAAAGATGTATGCTCGTCTGTTTAACGCAAAGCGGGGAAGAGCTTATTATAAAATCTTTAAACGAGATATCAAAAGAGTGCAGTAAATATTTTGAAGCTTTTAGCGAAGATGAAAAAGAGCTATTCTCAACTCTCCTTAAAAAGATACTTTTGAATATAAACGGGGTGTAATACCCGTAATTTTTATAAAATCTTGATATTTTTAAAATTTTATTGATAACTTATTGACACCATCTTGACTATAATAGCCAAAATTAAAATAGAAGATAAAATATGTCCGCAGCAGATATTACAATGATTTCAATACTGGTTATTTTAACTATAGCAGTGCTCTTGAAACTACCTAACGCATGATAAAAAACTTTAGCTTTACTCACGGAATTTATGCTTATATTCTTAAGGCTTTGGGCATCTTACTTATCATAACGCTTATAAGCCATGTTTTCCGTGACCATTTAGATATCATAAATATTGGGTTGATACACATCATTCCAGTAGTTATCGTTGCGATTCACGGTAATACAAAAGCAACAATATTTATTACCATTTTAAGTGTGATTTTTTTTAACTTTCTCTATATTCCGCCTCTCTACAGTTTTAAAGTGCATAATGAACTTTATGTATGGAGCTTTGTTATTTTCGGAATCGTCGGATGGATAATTACGATTCAAGCCAAAAATCTATACACACAAACCAAACAAAATGAGATGCGAGAGAGTTTGTTAAACATTATCTCTCATGATCTGCGTACACCACTCTCAACCATTATCGGCACAACAAATCTTCTTCTTTATAACTCCAACCTAGACGAAAAGAGTACAAAAAATCTGCTTGAGGATGTAAACTATGCCTCAATGCGAATGAAAAGATTAATTACAAATATTCTTGACAGCACAAGACTCTCAAACGGAGGTATTAACCTGAAATTTGACTGGTGCGATTTTGAAGATATCGTAGGTGTTGCATTAGAAGAGTTTTCAGACAAACAAAAAGATGAACTTCTTGATATAAAAATTGAAGATTTCAGACTTTTCTGGGGTGATAATGTCTTATTAAAACAGCTTATCATAAATCTTTTAGATAACGCTTTTAAATATTCCATAAACAATACAAAGGTAACTTTAGATATTTTAGATTTAAACGATACACTAAGAATAGCAGTTTTTAATCAAAGCAGCCACATCGACGAAACGAAACTGAAAAATATTTTTGATAAATTTTACCGTCTTGAAGATTCAAACGATATCTCAGGCAGCGGTATAGGTCTCTCTATTTGCAAAAGTATCGTCGGTATACATGGGGGAGAGATAAAAGCAAGTGCAGTAAATAACGGTATTCTTATAGAAGCTATATTACCAATTATTAAAAAGGCAAATTTAATATGAAAAACTATCTTATTCAAATAATAGAAGATGATCCGTCCGTAAAAAAATTATTGGAAATTACTTTTAAAGAGTATGAATTTAACCATATTTCATGTGAAAATAAAAAAAATGCAATGATGATGTTTTTAAGTCATAATCCTGATCTTCTAATTGTAGATCTTGGATTGCCCGACGGAGACGGAAAAGAGTTTATTAAACAAGTAAGGGAGATTTCAAAAATTCCCGTAGTGGTTTTAAGTGCTAGACATGATGAAAAAGAGATCATAGCGGCACTTGATGTTGGGGCAGATGACTACATAACAAAACCGTTTTCCGTAAATGAGCTTTTGGCAAGAATCAGAGCAAATCTTAGACGCAATATAAGCGGTGAAAATATATCAAGCAAGATTCTCTGCGGCGAGTTAGAGATGGATATTGCATCAAGAGATATTTTCTTTAAAAATGAGCAGCTCAAACTCACTCCCATCGAGTACGAACTACTCAAATATTTTTTGCTCAACACAAATAAAACACTTACGCACAAGCAGATACTTAAAGAAGTTTGGGGAGTGGGATATCAAAGTGAGATGCAGTATCTTAGAACTTATGTAAACACTTTGAGAAAAAAAATAGAGCAAAACAGCACAAGACCAAACTATATAAAAACAGAATCCGGCATCGGATATAGATTCTGTTGTAATAACTAAAGGATTTCCCACGCAAACGCAAGATGTTAAAATTATTTTTATGAGTTTTGTTATTCTTATCGGTATAGGCGCTTTTTTACTAATGCTTCCTTTTGCCCATAAAGGAGATCTCTCCGTTATGGATGCACTGTTTACTGCCACTTCTGCGGTGTGTGTAACCGGACTCATAGTTAAAGATACTCCAGTAGATTTTACCGGTTTTGGGCATATTGTTATCCTTTCGCTTATTCAAATCGGCGGATTAGGGTACATGACAGCAGTTACTTTTTTAGCTATTATGCGTGGGAAAAAACTTGGCTATCGTGACCGCCTTATTCTAAAAGAGTCTCTAAACTATCCGGGTATGACCGGGATCTTTCGCTTTTTAAAAATTGTTTTTGCAAGTATTATAATTATTGAGATAAGCGGTGCGGTTATACTATCACTACGTTTTTTAGTAGACATGCCGCTCGATGATGCAGTATGGTTTGGTTTATTTCACTCAATTTCTGCTTTTAATAATGCCGGATTTTCTCTTTTTAGCGATAACATGATGGGTTTTAAAAATGATTTAGTCATAAATATCACTATTCCGCTGCTAATTATTATAGGCGGATTGGGATATCTGGTGCTTTTAGAACTCTATAACTACCGTAAAAAATCACTAACTCGGCTTTCAACACACACTAAGTTGGTTTTATGGACATCTGCTATTTTAATTCTTGCAGGAATGGCAATCATCCTCTCACTTGAGTGGAACAACCCAAATTCATTGGGAAATATGAAAGCATGGGAGAAAATAGTGGCTGCTTGGTTTGCATCCGTGAACTATCGAACTGCCGGATTTAACAGTATCGATTTTTCTACATTTAACGACTCTGATCTCTTTTTCGGAACTGTTTTTATGGTTACTGGCGGCAGCCCTGGAGGAACAGCGGGAGGTATTAAAACCACAGTTTTGGCACTCGCTGTCATAGGAGTTTGGTTTACTCTTCGCGGTCAAAATAATCCGCATATTTTTAATAGAAGTTTAGTTCCATATCAAATCAATAAAGCGTATGCGATTATATTTGTTGCTTCATTTTATATACTTGTATCGACTGTTATTTTAAACGAGAGTGAAAATCTTCACTTTGTCAGAACACTTTTTGAAACATGCTCGGCATTCGCTACAGTAGGTGTATCAACGGGAAACGGCGGAGTGTTAAGTTATAGTGCCCTCTTTAGTGATGTGGGAAAACTTAATATTATACTGCTTATGCTAATGGGCAGAATCGGTGTTTTTGCATTTACCATAGTTATAGTAGGAAAAGCGGTACAAACCCGTATTAAATATGCAGAAGGAAAGGTGATTATATGACATATGTTGTTATTGGGCTAGGAAAGTTCGGATACCATGTAGCAAAAGGTTTGGCACAGCAGGGAGAAGCTGTTATTGCCATAGATAACGATGAAGAGAAAATTAGAGATATCAGTGAGTTTGTTCAGGATGCTATCGCTCTTGATTCATCAGACCCAAAAGCTCTGCGTGAAGCAGGAATAGCAGATGCGGAAATAGCGATTGTAAGCATCGGAGAGCATCTTGAAGCTAGTATACTTACCGTTATGGCACTTAAAGAACTCGGCATCAAAACAGTAGTGGCAAAAGCTATTACTCAAGTGCACGGTCAGATTCTCTCAAAACTGGGTGCAGCTAAAGTTATCTATCCTGAGATGGAATCTGCAAAAAAACTAGTCAAAAAAATCGTTAAAAATATGCATTATGAGACTATTGATCTTTCTATTACGATGAAGCTTGCAAAGATGGTTGTTCCATCATTTTGGGTAGGAACTTCCATTTTATCTGCAATATTTAAAGAGGAGTTTGAGGTTAAGCCTATCGCTTACAAACATCAAGGAGAATGGTACACCTCATTTGAAAAAAACGATATTCTTGAAGAGGGTGATATCTTAGTAGTTCTTGGCAACAGCAATAATATTGAAGCACTCAGCAAAAAGGTGTAGATTTATTTTTTAGCTAAAAATCTCTGCAAAATTATCATAGCAGAGATTGAGTCGATACGTCCGTCACGGATATACTTTATCTCACCTCTCAACCAGCCATCCACTTTGAGAGATGGCTTAATTATGCTCCAATGCTGACATATTTTTGAACGCTACATATGATAACTTAAAAACATAACAGCTTATATCTATTTTTTACCTAAGTAAATCCCGACTGCTTGGAGTTCTGTGCCTTTAATATCTCCGCAAAGATTGTTTGACATTACAAAAGCTTTAGCCTCAGCCGTTGAGCTAAACTTTTTATCTGTTTTCTTACACATTTTGTTATATATCATCTCGCCTTTTTTAGCCATGTCGGCTTGTTTTTCAGCCACCATTTTCATTTCACCTTCAAGAGCCATTGACGCAACCTTATAAGTTTGCTCAAAATTCATATGCTCTCCGCCAAACTCCTGCTTAAATGCCTCTGCATCCTCGGCTTTTTCAAACGCATACTTGCTCACCATACTCATAGTACCTTTTTTACTACTTCCAACTACATAGTGAGCGCTTTGTGCATCTATGAATTTTAGAGTTTTAGTATCTACAACTTTAATATCTTTTAGAGAGTTATTGTTTTTTAAATTTGTCTCAGTTAAACAGTGAAGTGAGCAATACTGCTCTGTATGGTCACCATTAGTTGCAGCATGATTTGTTTTAAAAAACATAGGAAGTGTCATACCGCATGTAGGACAGTACATCTTAGCTTTACCGTCTTGAAGAATTGTGGCTTTTTCCATCGGCACGCTTTGAAACATCTCCATCTCTTTATTTTGAGGTTTACCCTCATCCATAGCTCCAAACAACATAGTGCTTAACACTAAAAAACTAACGATAATCTTACGCATTTTTCTATCTCCTATTCTTATGATATACATAATCATATAGAATAATTGTTAAGAAAGTGTTAAGTCGTATGAAAATCTTAAGAAAGTGTTCTTTATTAGCAAATCAATTGCGATTTTACTTTTTTCTAGCTAAAAATCTCTGTAGAATTATCATAGCAGAGATGGAGTCGATACGTCCGTCACGGATATATTTTATCTCGCCACGCATCATGCACTCTGCTTCGATGGATGAGTTGCTCTCATCTTGATAAAAAATTTCGCCCTTAAAACCGACCAAATTTATAAAATGAGCCACACGTCGTCTCATCTCATCTTCGCTGCTTCCACCCATAGGTATGCCGACAACAACGGCATCAGCTTCCCACTCATCAATAACTTTTTTTACATCTCTTGAAGCTTGATCCCTATTTTTTCGCTCAACGGCCTTTAACGGAGTTACAAGATCTTTATGTGCACTGTAAGCTAGTCCTACTCTTTTTAAACCTAAATCAATTGCTATATATTTCACTATTTTCCTAAACAGAAACTGCCGAACATTTTCTCAAGCATCTCATCGTTTTCAAAAGGTCTGGTGATAGAAGCTATCTCTTTTACAGCTTCGTTTAGATGAAATGAGAATATCTCCAACTCTTGGTCTCTTAGAGGAAAAAAAGATTCTTCTATATTTTTTAGAGTATACTCAACTGCACTTATCTGCCTTTGCGATATTAGCATCATCTCATCGGAGCTATTTGTACTATTCATAATATTTTCTAAAGCTACGACAAGAGGATCAACACTCTCTTTTGAGTTTAGTTCAATATCAAATTTTATCTCTGCATGTGAAAACTTCTGCTCAAGATCTATCTTGTTTTTTAGGTATATTACATGTTTGTCACAAGCATATGATTTTATAAGCAAGAGCATCTGTTCATCTTCACTATCAGCTGCTCTAGAGGCATCAAAAAGTGCAACTACTATATCACTCTCTTTGATCGCTTCGATTGAACGTTCAATCCCTATGCGCTCTATCTCATCACCTGATTCTCTTATTCCTGCAGTATCTACTATGCGGATAAGATGTGTGCCTACTTTTACCTGCTCTTCTATCGTATCTCTAGTTGTTCCTGCAATATCGCTGACAATTGCACGATTGTAGTTGAGCAGTGCATTAAGAAGCGAGCTTTTTCCGACATTTGGTTTTCCGACGATTGCTACGCGAAACCCTTGCATAAGTCCCTCTCTTGCTCTGCTTGCTTGAAGGGTTTTTTGCAGAGATTTTCTTAAGTCCTCAAGTTTTGCCTCTATCTGTAAAACCAAATCCTCAGGCAAATCTTCCTCGGCATAATCAATGCTGACTTCAGAGTAAGCAAGAATATGGATAATTTCATCACGAATATTCTCCACATACTCCTTGAGAGAACCCTTCATCTGCTGCGCAAGTATCCTTGAAGCATCTTCACTTTTTGCTTCTATGAGCTGTGCAATGGCTTCTGCTTGACTTAAATCTATACGACCGTTAAAAAAAGCTCGCTTTGAAAATTCTCCGGCAGTTGCCAACCTTGCACCATGAGCTATAGTAGCCTTTAAAACACTTTGCGCAACGATAAATCCTCCATGACACTGTATCTCTACAACGTCTTCGGCGGTAAAAGAGAAAGGTGCTTTAAAATAGATAACGATAGACTCGTCTATAAGTTCGTTCTTGAAATCATATATGTTTGTAAGAGTTGCATAACGAGGATTTAAATTTTTGTTGCGGGTAAGCTTTTTTGCGATACCCAAAGCTTTATCACCGCTTATGCGGATGATTGCAATAGAGCCTATGCCGTTGGCAGTTGCAACGGCACTTATAGTATCATTGTTCATATTGATTAGTTGTGATAGTCGTTTATAATAATAAACTTAAGCCCATCCCGAGTAGAACGCACAGCAACATACTTATTTGGATATTTTTCACGAAGCTCTTTTAATGCAATTTGAATCAAAACACCATCAAGAATTTTAGTTTGTGCTCGCCCGTCTCTCTCTACGTTTTCACAAACAGTGACCAAATATCGCATTATAGACTCTTCTTGATTTTTCAAAAATTCTGCAATCTCTAAACGCAACTGCAGTTGATATTTAGTATTTATCCAGTTAAAAATCATGTATGAGAGCGCTTTATATCTATATCCCTCTTTTCCTATAAGCAGTGCGGCATCTTCACCTCTAAATTCAATAAGAAGAGTGACTTCATCATATGCGCTCACCTCAATCTTATCAATTTTAAAACATATCAAATCAAAAAGTTCGTTAATCTCTTTTTCAACTTTTTTTGCAACATCATATGCATTAATAGAAGATGAAGAATTCTCTTCCTCATCTTCTTCATAGTCCGCCGTATAGTTGATATCATCCATGTCGTAATCATCATCTTGCATACTTACAAATGATTGCGGCATAATAGTGTCATTAACAAAACTATGTTGCTGTTTTTTGCTATCTTTTTTAGGTTTAGCATCTTGTTTAAACTCTTTTTTTATCTCTTGCTTAAACTCTTGCTTCTCTTTTTGTACACGTTCTTGAGGTCTACGCTCTTGCTTCTCTTTTTGAAAAAACGGAGTTTCTACGCTTTTAACTTCTTTATTTTTCTTTGCGGCAACTATAATTGCATTTTTTTTAAAAAGCCCCATAAAACCGTTGCTTGGAGATTGGACAACTTCTATTACCAAGTCAGCCGCAGAACACTCTAGAGCAGACGCGGCATCTTTATATGCTTGCTCAAGGGTGACTGATTCAATCTTAATCATCTTTTTTCTCCGCATGTTTATGCGCGGCTATCTCTAAATCTTTTGCATTTTTGAATTGCTGATTTACTATAAACTGTTGTCCAATAGAGAAAAGGTTATTCACAAACCAGTAAAGAACCAAACCAGCAGGGAAAGTTATAAAGAAAAATGTAAATATTACAGGTAAATATTTAAAAATCTTCTCTTGTAGAGGGTCCGTAAAGTTGCTAGGGGTAAGTTTCTGCTGATAATACATCGAAGCACCCATAAGAATAGGTAAAATAAATGTACCGTCCATTCTTGAGAGATCCTGCACCCAAAGCATCCACGGTGCGCCTTGAAGTTCAACGGCATTTAAAAGTACACGATAAATCGCAAAAAAGACGGGAATCTGAAGCAACATCGGAAGACATCCGCCAAGAGGATTTGCTCCATGTTTTTTATACAGATCCATTACTGCAGCGTTTACTCGCTGAGGATCACCCTTGTATTTTGCTTGAACCGCTTTAACTTGAGGAGCAATGTCTTTCATTTTCTGCATAGACACCATACCCTTGTACGTCAAAGGGTAAAGAATTACTCTTATAATCAGAGTAAGTGCTATGATAGACCAGCCCCAGTTGCCAAATATTCCGTGAAGCCACGAAAGTAGTTGAAATAGCGGTTTAGAAGCAAAAGTGAACCAACCATACTCTATAGCGTTCGTTAAAACAGGGTTTATACTATCTAACGTTTTGTACTCTTTTTGACCTATATAACCGCTAAAAGGCATATTTTGAAGCGCTTCAAAATAGACAACAGGATTATTGTCTCTGTCTCTCTCAACTAAAATATTGGTATCTCTTGCGAATCCATACATGATAGATGCCGAGTATTGATCAAAAGCAGAAATAAGTTCAACTCCACTGAATGTTCTTCGACCTTCTGCATTTCCATCTTCAACGATTGTAACAATCTTGTCATCAGTATAAACCATTGCACCTTTAATGGTCATCATCTGTTCAGTTATACGAGGTCTTTGTCCTAAGTAGACAAAATATCTCTTATCATTTGAAAGAGATACTTTTGCATCGTAATGTCCATCAGGAAAAAATGTAATCTCTTTTGTCACTGTCACATCGGGGAGCTTCTGTGTGAGTGTAACTTTTTGAGAATTATCCTCAATTGACAACTCAGACAAATCTGCCGTATATGCAACTTTTATAGCTTCATCATTTAAATTTGAATCTAAAAACCTAACAAATAGAGGTTTCATCCCCTCTGCAGGAATAAGTTCCGCATGTTTATCATGCTTGTCGTTATACTTATCTTGTAGCAGCACTTTTGAAGAGATGCGACCCAATGTGTCCAATTTGAGTATAAACTTACTGTTTTTTACCGTTACTAATGTATTCGAATCATTTGCAGCCATCATATTTGTAGCTGAAATTTCATGTTTAAGTGTCTCTTCTACTTTTTTTGAAGCTTGAGGTTGACTAGGAGCCTGTGAATTTTGATCTTTACTCTGCTCTACTTTTGTCGTTTCAGACGACTTCTCAGGTGGAAAAATTGCCGTATATGCTACGAAAAACAGAACTGAAAGCACTACTGCTATCATTAATCTTTGATTTGGTGTCATTTTTTCTAACACGATTTACCCTTAAAAGAAAAATTTTTTATGATATAAAAACGGTTTTTTTTATTTGGAACCAACCAATACTTTATAGAATCAACCCCTAGTTTTGCGGGCTTTAATGACAGTTTGTCGAGTAACGGATACTCTATGCCACCGTCAAATAATTGATTACAACGCGCTATTCTAGTAAAAGTGTGGTAAAAAGCACTTGAAATGGAGTTATTTTCGAAATGAATTCTTGCATATTCGCTACAAGATGGGTAATACCTGCAACTTCCGTATCCGATGAGCGTAAAAAATTTTTGATAAAGCCACAGTAGCTTCAATAAAAACGTTCTTATCATAAAACTTCTTTCATAATTGCATTTGAACGCTTTAAAATTTTTTCAAAATCGCTTTTGAGTTTATTGTGAGTTGCTTCATTAATTGATTGTTTTGCTACGAATATGTATGTACCGCTATGAAGGGAATGTGAGAATTCAAGAAAAAGAGCTCTAAGTCTTCGTTTGGCTCTATTTCTCTTTACGGCATTACCGATTTTTTTGGTAGCCGTAAAACCTACTTTATGAATCTTATCGGCAGGAAGAAAAAAAAGCACTATATTTTCAGAGTGAACATCTTTTCCTTTTCTATAAATGTACTGAAACTCCTTATGAAGTTTTAGCGTATAGAAATTTCCTAAACTGACAATTTTTTACGACCTTTAGCACGACGACGGTTAATTACGTTACGACCGTTTTTCGTTGCCATTCTTGCTCTAAAACCGTGAGTTGTTTTTCTCGGCTTACCATGAGGCTGGTATGTTCTTTTCATGACACATCCTTCTTTGAAATTAAGTTGCGAATGTTACAAAAAAGTTACTTAAAGTGCGGTTAATATCTTTTTATTTGCTTAAATAGTCTTTGAGAGTTTCACCGCGAGACTGTCCTACTACATAGGCAATATCAAAAAGTTTCTCTTTTTCTCCAACATGACAATCCCTGCACTCTTGTATCACATCATGTTCTCTTACATTCGGCTTGTTTATCTTAGCCATTGTATGACATGAGAAACAGTCGTCTCCGCACTCTGCCATGCTGTTTGGATCAGCACTATGGCAGTTTATACATGTAAGCATCGGTTTATGTCTTAAATCTTTGTCTATAGTCGCAACAAGCTTCGGATGGCATGTTAAACAATCTCCTGTACAGCCAAAAACAGAAGTCGCAAAGAAAAATAGAAAAGTTAAAGCTCTTATAGCAAAAGTAAGTCTTTTCATAATTAAGATACTTTTACCTCTATTTCACCGTCTTTAATATCAAACTCTACGTTTGATCCCTCAAACACTTTGCCCTCAAGTATCAAATCTGCAAGCCTGTCTTCAACTATCTCATAAAGCGCTCTCTTTAGAGGTCTAGCCCCATAAACCGGATCAAATCCGGCTTCGGCAATATATGCTTTTGCACCGCTGCTTAGAGTTATAGCTATATCTCTTGCGGCTACTTTTTTAGCTATTTCACTAAAGAAAATATCTACGATACCCACTATCTGTTCACGCCCAAGCGCATTAAAGATAACAATATCATCAAGACGGTTTAAAAATTCAGGTTTAAACGATTGTCTTAACTCTGACATTACCATCTCATGCAGCTTTTCTGAGTTTTGGTTGTTTATAATCTTATCACTCGCTATATTTGAAGTTAAAATTATTATCGTATTTGTAAAATCAACAGTAACTCCTTTGTTATCCGTCAACCTTCCATCATCCAAAACTTGTAATAAAATATTAAAAACATCAGGATGCGCTTTTTCTACCTCATCAAAAAGTATGACGCTGTAAGGCTTTCTTCTTACCGCTTCCGTTAGTTGACCACCCTCTTCATATCCAACATAACCCGGTGCAGCTCCTACAAGACGAGAGACCGCATGTTTTTCCATATATTCACTCATATCAATTCGTATCATTGCATCAGGAGAATCAAATAGAAATTTAGCCAATGTTTTTGCTGTTTGTGTTTTACCTACTCCGGTAGGTCCTAAAAAGAGAAAACTTCCAATCGGTGCCGTTGCGTCAGAGAGTCCTGCTTTGTTTCTCTTAATTGCTCGAGCAACAGCATGCGTAGCCTTGCTTTGACCGACAACCTCTCTGTTTAACTCATCCTCCACATTTAAAATCTTATCTTTATCCGCTTGAAGCATCTTTTTAATCGGGATTCCCGTCCATCTTGAGATAATCGAAGCAATTGCCTCTTCATCAACGCTATTTTTGAGAAGCGTCCCCTCTTTTTGAAGATTCTCCCAATTCTCATTAATCTCTTTCTCTTTAGCAATAAGTGCAGGAATTTCGCCATACTCTATCTCGGCTGCACGATTGAACTCTGCAGAGCTTTTTGCAATGCCTGCTTCTCTTCTCTTAGCCTCTATCTCATTTTTTATGCTTGATATTTTTCCAAATACCTCTTTTTCATTTGCAAACTGTGATTCTAATCCTCTGACTTTCTCTTCAACATCTGCCAACTCTTTTACTATCTCTTCAAGTCGCTTTGTATTTGCTGCAGACTCTTCCATTTTTAGAGCCTCTTGCTCAACACGGAGTTCTGATTTTTTTATCTTTGCATTGCTTAGCGCATGAGGCTCAGACTCTATCTGCATCTTAAGTTCAGCCGCAGCTTCATCGATTAAGTCAATCGCTTTATCAGGCAAAAATCTATCTGCAATATATCTGTCTGAGAGTTTTGCAGCCGCCACTAAAGCACTATCCGTGATAGTTACATTATGGTGAGTTTCTAATCTCTCTTTGATGCCTCTTAGAATCTGCAAAGATTGATTTACACTCGGTTCATTTACATTAATCGGCAAGAATCGTCTTTGAAGTGCCATATCTTTTTCAAAATATTTTCTATACTCTTTAAGTGTTGTTGCTCCGATTGTGTGTAGTTCACCACGAGCAAGTGCAGGTTTTAAGATGTTTGCGGCATCCATACTTCCCTCGCTTGCACCTGCTCCGACGATGGTGTGAATCTCATCTATAAAGAGTATGACATTTCCGCTCTTTTTTACCTCGTCTATAACCGACTTGAGTCTATCCTCAAACTCTCCCCTATACTTTGCACCAGCTATAAGTGCACTCATGTCAAGTGCTATTACTTTTTTGTTTTGCAAAGATGTAGGAACCGCTCCATCGCTGATTCTCTGTGCAAGTCCTTCAACCAAAGCAGTTTTACCGACTCCCGGTTCACCTAAAAGCATAGGATTATTTTTTGTTTTGCGGATTAATATCTGCATCATACGTGTAATCTCTTCATCACGTCCGATAACGGGAGAGAGTTTCCCCTCTTTTGCTTCTATAGTCAAGTCAATACCGTACTTTGAGAGTGACTCTAACGTCTCATCAGAACTTTGAGAGTTTATCTTTGCTCCACCGCGAGAGCTCTCTAAATTTTTTATAAGCTCTGAGATATCTATATATTTTTTTAGCAGGCTTAAAAATGGTTCACTCTTTATATTTGCCAGAAGGTATGTATCTACAGCCAAAAAAGAGTCTCCGCTTTTTGTCATATACCCAATGCCGTTTTCAAGTGTTTGAAGGAAATTTCTAGAGATTTTAATACTCTCTTTTGTCACGGATGATGATTTTGGAAGCTTTTCGCTTATGCTTTTTACATCTAGCTCAACCGCCGCTTTACTTACTCCCATCTTGTTAAACATCTGATTTAAAACAGAGTTTGAGTTTGTAAGCTGTGCCCATAAAAAGTGAATCGGCTCAATCTCTTGATTTTTGTTATAGAGCGCCAATGAAAGAGATGACTCAATCGCTTCCGTCATGTTGTTTGTTAGTTTTTCAAAAATATTATTCATTCATAAATCCTTTATTGTTTATATGAAAAATTATAGCGAGTTGAGTGTAACTATGTCAAGCTATTTTAGTCCAATCATCTTAAGCTATAAAAAACCTTTTTGTCTATACCTATTTAACATACTATCATTTCCACTTACGCCGCCACTGTGTACATAGAGTATCTCTTCATCCGTTTGTTCAAGCAGAGAAATCCATAAGCTTGGAGAGTAGATAAGGTCAAACTCTATTTTATTTTGTAATAACTTCTGCCATATATCTAAAAATTCTTTATAGGGCTTAGCAAAATGATACTTCTTTTGTGGTTCTAAAATTATTAAATTATCCGGTATCTCGCAAAGCGCCGACATCTGCTCTCTTAAATATGTAGCATCTCCCACACATGGCGTTGTATAAACTTTATATTCGCTAAGCGTCAAGGCAAGGAAAAGCGCCGTTGTTCCCGTACCTGATGGTGTAGCTAGAGATCTAATATTTAAATTTGCTTCTTTTATCTCTTTAGCAAGAACCTCAAGTCCCTCTTTCGCTTCAGCTACAGCTCCGCCTTGATCTATGATAAATGTTTTTTCATCAAGGTTAAATCTTAGTGAAGCTATAAAGTCTTTATAAAAATTGTGTTGTATCTCAACATGTTTCATGCCAAGCTCTTTTGCATGGTAAAAGTTGCCGCAATCTTCATCTTTGAGAGTTTGGCTTAGAGGTTTTGTGTAGTATGTAAACTCCCATCCTTTACTCTTGCACATTGCTGCAATTGCAAGCATTGCGTTGGACTGTGTTCCGCCTAAAAATATTTTATCGATTTCAGATGGAATTTTTAAAGAACACTCTGCTTTAGAGAGCATTTACTTTTTTATAACTGCTTTTTTTTGCAGTTCTTGGATTCTAGCCTGCATAAAAGTTTTGAATTTTTCCATTTTTAATCTTTGCTCTATAAATGATTTAACTTCAGGAAAACCTTTTGTTGTTTTTGCTTTTTTATCTTCGATATAGATTACATGGTATCCAAATTGAGTTTTTACAGGTTCCATTGTCATCTCTTTTGGCTTCATTGAAAATGCTTTTTCATTAAATTCAGGAACCATTTGTCCCTCAGCAAAATAGCCAAGATCTCCGCCGTTTGGAGCACTTGTACAAGTAGATTTAGCTTTTGCAATCTCTATAAATTTATTTTTAAGAGCATCGCCTTTTAATGCTTTTAATTCAGCAATAATACTCTTTGCCTCAGCTTCTTCTTTTACAAGAATATGACGTGCATTTACGCTCTCATTTTCAACAAACTCTTCCTTGTTAGCATCATAATAATCTTTTAACTCTTTTTCAGTTAATTTAATCTTATCAAGCTCCTGCTTTTGCCATACTTGAGTCGCAATCTCTTTCTCTATTCTTTTTGCAATCTCTTGATATTTATCTTTAAACTCTTTTGTTTCTAAGATGCCTTTACTTTTTGCATCACCGAAAATTAGCTCCATTGCAACCAACTGCTCTAAAACTTGCTTTCTAAATTCACTCTGTTTTTCTGCAGGAACCTGGTTAAATCTACCTTGAGTTGCTGCCATAAGCTCTTTATCAACATCTTGTTGCGTAATAGCCGTGCCATTTACCGTTACAAGTGTTTGTGCAGTAGAGAGTGTTGAGAGGATTGCCAAAGACGCCGCTATTTTTGTTACTGTTTTCATTTTCTTCCTTTAAAGAACTACCTTTTATTATTGGCAATTCTAATAATTTTATACTAATGATTATTAAACAACTCCTCTTTTGTATATAATTGCACAATGAAAAAAGCCACTAAACAAGAGATAAAAGAGATTCATCAACTTTTTATAGATAGATACAGTGATGCCGTAACGGAGCTTGAGTACAAAAATGTCTATGAATTAGTCATAGCAGTTACTCTCTCGGCACAATGTACTGACAAAAGAGTAAATCTTATTACTCCTGCTCTTTTTGATAAATACCCTACAGCGGAATTATTGGCACATGCAGACATTGAAGATGTAAAATCACTAATTAACAGCTGTTCATTTTTCAATAATAAAGCAAAAAACATCATAGAGATGGCAAAAAGAGTTGTTGATGTATATGACGGTGAAATTCCTCTAGATGAAAAAGAGCTTATGACACTCAGCGGTGTGGGACAAAAAACCGCAAACGTTGTCATGATAGAGTACACCGGTGCAAACTTGATGGCGGTAGATACACATGTCTTTCGAGTCGCTCACAGACTCGGACTGAGTGATGACAAAACCGCGATAGCCACAGAAGCAACACTTGTAAAGAAATTTAAAAATAATCTCAATGCACTTCATCAAGGAATGGTACTCTTTGGCCGCTATATCTGCACAGCCAAAAATCCAAAATGTAACGAATGTTTTTTAACATCATATTGTAAGACAAAAGAGAGTTTTAAAGTTTAAAAGTTGGATTGCTTTTTGCTTTATAAAGAGTATGATTAAATATTTTCTTATACTTTTAATAGCGTTTCTTTTTTCCGGATGCTTCAACAAAACAGGCATCTCTGCCAAGTACTATGCTAATGGGTGCAATGAATACTACGATGTTCAGGGCTTTTACCATAAAGATTGTAAAGATGAAAATATTATTACATATAAAGAGATCGGTGAAAAAGCAAGTAAGGCGAGTGAGTTTGTTATCGGGGGAGATGAAGAGGAAGAGGTTGAAAAACCTCAAAGAAATGTTTGGTAAATTGAAACAAACCAACGACGAAATATGAAGTAATTTTATTTTATAGCAATAAAAGTTGCAAAGTTTGCCCAGCGAAACACTACCTCACAGTGTGAAAACCCGCAATTTCTGACCATTCTTATATTTTCATCCTCACTGTAGGGTACTAAAACATTCTCCAACGCTTCTCTCTTTTGAACTATCTCATACTCCGAATAGCCCTGCTCTTTTTTAAAATCGTAATAGCACTCGATGAGATCTTTGTTTAACTTTGAATGGTGGCTTATAACCTTTTCGCTAAAGATAAAAACTCCATCTTTTTTAAGTGAAGCGGCTATTTTTTTCACAAGCTCTTCACGAATGAGCGGTCGAATAAACTGCAGAGTGTAGTTGCTTACAAAAAGCTCCGCCTCTTGATACTCATACTCTAAAATATCGGCATTTTTCAACTCAATGTCGGCATTAAACGCTTCACACTTTTTTCTGGCTTGTTCTAGCATCGCTTCAGAGTTATCAAGCCCTACTAAAGTCGCACTGTTTTTTAATTTTTTACTTATGCTTATAAGCAGCGTGGCGGTCGAGCAGCCCAAATCATAAGCTGTCCCGCCGTTTTCCAATGCTTTTAGCGCAAAAAACTGTGTGATTTTTTGCGACTCTTTATAAAAAGGCACGCTTCTTTGCAGCATGTCATCAAAAACTGCAGCGACCTCTTCATCAAACTCAAACTGTTTCTTTATCGGTTTTGTAAATACTTTATCATTCATTTTCATTTCCTAGAGCGCAATTTTAACCAAAATCTTATGATACAATCTATATTATTTAATAAAAATTCAAAGGAAAACAGTGGAGCTTGAAACATCAACATGGATGATGCTTTTTTTCATTCTGTCTCTAGCCGTTAGTATCTGGAAAATATATGCATTTTTACCGAATAAACAACTAGAAGACGATGATACAACACAAGAGTCACAAGAGCAGTTAAAAAATTTAATGATAAAAGTTATAAACAAAAATGGCGGAGACCTCAATAATAAAAGCTTGTTTGAGCTAATGATAAAGGATGAAGATTTCGATAAGAAACGGTTTTGGAGATTTAATGAAAACAGGCTAAATCAGCTGCTTTTACACTACTTTTTACAAAATCAGAATACAAAAAATATTAGAGATATCTATGAAAATATAAACAATTAACATGTAGAGAACTCTACATGTTAGTGAAAAATCAGTTTCTGCCTATCGCATTTAAATCTAAAAATGCCGCTTCAACTCTTTGAACCAAAGTTTTTTGACCCTCTCTTAGCCATTTTCTCGGGTCATAATAGTTCTTATTCGGCTTATCTTCACCCTGCGGATTTCCGATTTGACCTTGAAGGTAATCTCTGTTTTTCTCATAATAATCTTTCACGCCTACCCATGTCGCCCATTGAGTATCTGTATCGATATTCATTTTTATAACGCCGTAACTGATTGCTTCACGAATCTCTTCATGCGTCGAGCCTGAACCGCCATGGAAAACAAAGTTTACAGGTTTATTTCCGGTATTAAATTTTTCTTGAATATATTTTTGAGAGTTATCCAGAATTTTAGGGGTAAGTACAACATTTCCAGGTTTATAAACACCGTGGACATTTCCAAAAGATGCGGCAATAGTGAAGTTTGGAGAAACTTCACTCAACTCTTTATATGCGTATGCAACATCTTCGGGCTGAGTATACAGAAGTGAGTTATCAACACTTGAATTGTCAACTCCATCTTCTTCTCCTCCTGTTACGCCAAGCTCAATCTCTATGCTCATGCCGATTTTGCTCATTCTCTGTAAATATTTTTTGGAAATAGCGATATTTTCTTCTAAAGGCTCTTCTGATAAATCTAACATGTGAGAAGAAAAAAGTGGTTTGCCTTGCTTTTTATAATAATCCTCACCGGCATCAAGAAGTGCATCAATCCAAGGAAGAAGTTTTTTAGCAGCATGGTCGGTATGAAGAATTACAGCAATGCCATAACTCTCAGCCATCATGTGTACATGTATAGCTCCGCTTATAGCACCTACGATAGCAGCTTTTTCATTTTCATTACTTAAGCCTTTTCCTGCATAGTATGCTGCACCACCATTGCTAAACTGAACAATTACCGGAGATTTTACTTTTGCGGCAGCTTCTAAAACAGCGTTTATAGAGTCTGTTCCGACAACATTTACGGCAGGAATGGCAAAACCACTCTCTTTTGCATATTTATAAACTTTTTGTAGATCATCACCAAACAATACACCAGGCTTTACAATATCTAAAATACCCATAATAAGACTCTTTATATAAAAATTTTGTCTAATTGTATTACAGGCTTTATTTAAAATAACTTTTATAAAAACTTTATTATGCTAAAATGCGAAAAAAATCGGGATGTAGCTATGAGACTTACTTTGGATGAATATTGTAAAAACTTCAAGATGTCTAAAGAGTTGGTTAATTCTAAGATTAAAGCCAAAAAGTTAGATTATGTTATTGAAGAGTCTCAACTGTTTATCGTAGTGGAAGATAATAAAAACTTTCTTCCAGAAGAGAAAGCTATATCTATAGAAAATACTCAGGTTACCAAACCTAAAACAACAGTAGCAACGGTTTTGGCACTCTATCAAAAAGAGAATAATTTTCTAAAAAACAAAATAGCTCAACTTGAAGCGAAAATTGATAAACTCATTGATGACAAGGAGCAGATGCTTCGAGATGAGAGAGATAAGATAGAGCATATCTACAGTTCAAAAGACATGCAGCTGAAAAATATTTTAGAACTTGTAAATAAAAAGATGGAACTTGAGAGAAAAACAACTATGATTCATGAGATAGAGAGTTTTGAGCATGAAGATGAGTCAGATTTTTTAAGTGAACCGGATATGGTTGAGTTAAAAGAGTATCTAAGATCACTAAATATAAAATCTTCTCAAAGAAAAATAATTAAAAAACGATTTTTAGACGCTTATGACAGTGACGTAAGAGTCATGCATAAAGATGGAAAGCTATATTTAGATCTCTCAAAATACGATTATAGTGATTTGCTTGCTTACTAAAAAATTCAAAACAAAAAATATTAGTGCCACTATCAATAAATATGCGGCAGAGAACGACTCTTCGCCGCTTGAGTTTTCTTTTAATGTAAATGAAGTAGATACGTATATAAAAACAGTTTCCGAGAAGAGTTTTGTGCTCTATAATGAAGATATAAACCATTACTACTCAGAACATGACAAGATGATTAACGAACATGTAGAATTAAAACAGATGTACACAATTACGGTAAAAAAAGAGTCCAAAAAAATTATAAAACTTATTTATAGTATTGATTTTTCAATTGACAATACAACCCCCGTAATTATTTTATATCCGGAATCACAAATTCCATACAAAAAATATCAGCCTAAAGAGATCTATCTTCTTCTACTCAAAGAGCTAAACAATATAAAGGCAGTTAATAATATTTTAGTTAATATTTTTGACGGGCAGATGAAAGAGAAGCTAAAAACATTTATAAAATATCTTTATAGCGACAAATTTGTCAGTAAAATTAAAATTCCTCTATTTAACGGAATTAAAGTGGAGATACGAAGAAGCAGTAAACTAGTGATGAAGTTTATGCAAAAAGAGAATACGCATCAAGTTATAGAGGTTAATGCAGGAGAAGTGTTAGTTGAATTTATTAAACCGGTATTTGGGAAAAACGGCTTTAATGCATTTGGAGATATTATTGACAATGGCTACCTAGAGAACAACGATGACTTAAAGTGCTACATTGATGATAAAAGCATTGAAATTATTGAAAATGATGATAAAAAAAGTTACATAAGCAAAATAAAAGGGTACGTTCATTTTGATAAAGAAAATTTTTACATAGACAATAAACTTAAAATGCAACGACTATCTCGCGTACAAAATTCTGTTGCAAAAGAAGAGAACAATAATATAGAAGTTGTTATATCTCAAAGCGACTCATCTCTTGATAGTCTTGGAGAAGGCGTACAGCTTACATCGGAAACTATCCATATACATGGACATGTGGGTGCGAAGTCATCGCTAAAAGCAGTAAATCTTACAATAGACGGTGCAACACACAAAGATTCGGCTCAAGAGGCAAAGTTTGCCACTATTAACAGACATAAAGGCAAGTTAAGATGCCACAGTGCTAAAATAAAACTCTTAGAAGGCGGAGAAGTTCATGCTACAAATGTTGAAATCGAAAACTCACTCGGCGGCGTAATATACGCAGAAAATGTAACCGTAGGACATGTAAAAAGCAACCTCAAAATTTACGCATCAAACTCCATTAACATCAAGTTAGTAAGTGGTGAAGACAATCTATTTAAAATTAATTATAAAGATATTCCTACATTAAACAGTAGATATAATTTTATAACACAAGAGATAGATGATCTAAAATATAAACTTGAAGGTGCACTAAAGCATACTCCCGCAGATGTTCCGGTTCTCAAAAAACAGATTAATGAACTAAAAGAACAACAAGATAAAATTGTAAACGGTGTTAGACATGCACAAATTGCCATAACTGAGCCGCTTAGAGGTTTAAATACAATCACATTTACTCTTGCAGATGGCAAAGAAATTACGTACAAAACAGATACAAGAGCATACAAACCGTTCTACCTTGTCGAATCTGAAGATAATATCACACTCCATCCTACCGACAAAAAAATATCCTTATAGTCATAAATAAATAACGCATTTTTTTATTTTTCTAGTAGCCATATGTTTTTTTATATATTTTATATACGTAATACCGTATGTTTTATATTGTATTATTTGTTTATTACAATATATATATATGTTAATATACTTTTTTATTTGTATTTATTCACTTTTATATTATATAATCATAATATATATGTATGTTTAAGTATTTATTCCGTACAATCACTTTATGCAAATTAATGATCTATTCAACATCCTTCATAACGCTATAGAATCTCAGAACAATGGGAAAAAAATATCTCTAAAAGATATGGCTAATTCATTTGGGATATCTATGCGTACATACCAAGATTGGAAGCTCGGTCGTGCAAAACCGCAAGCTGCAATAACTGTTATGCAAATGCTTGGCAAACTTGAAGATGAAGAGATTATTAGAACTGTGAGAAAAATCAATAAACTTAAGGATTGAGTTCATGAGTGCACTGACAAAACAAGAGAGAGATGCTTTAGAAGAAGTTTTTTTATCTATACAAACAAAGAACAATAGATATGAAAAAATGAAAGAGATACCCTCTTTTATTATTACTGCCGATATAAGCGTTGCTCTTTCAAAACTGCTTAAACGTGCAAAATTCGGACTAAGAAAGAGAAAAATATCACAATTTTTCTCATTTTTTGATAAAAAGAAGAAATTTTTAAGCAAATAAACTATAAAGTGTCTAAAGCTGAATTACTTGACTCGGATGTTGCATTTTAAAGTTTTAGTAATTTCGGAAAATCTTTATAAATTCAAGGGTAGATTTATGAATAAAGCTCAATTCGTTGAACTAGTGCAAGCAAGCGGTAATTACAAAACTAAGGTTGAAGCTGAAGCAGCTATCAAAGCATTTACAGAAGCGGTTACATCTGCTTTAGTAAAAAAAGAGAGTGTTTCTTTAGTTGGATTTGGAAGCTTTGAAGCTTCTCTTCAAAAAGGAAAAAGTGGTAAAGTTCCAGGCACAAGCAAAACTTATACTACGCAAGATAAAATGGTTCCAAAATTTAAAGCAGGCAAAGGTCTTAAAGACCGCGTTTTAGCTGGCAAATAAAAATTTAAAGTTTGTCACAAAAATGTGACAAACTTTTATAAAATCTGTTACTTCTTCTGTATTTTCTTCGTTAAAATCTATATTTTCACTCATCTAAATTTCAATAAAATTGATACAATACGACTTTATAAAAAAACATAACAGGAAAAAAAATGAAAAAAATTATTCTTGCACTTTTGGTAGCATTATCGCTAAATGCTAAGGAGGCAAATCCACATGTAATTCTGGAAACAACACAAGGGAATATTGAACTTGAACTTTTTAGTGATGTAGCACCTCTAGCCGTTGAAAATTTCACTACTCACATAAATAACGGCTACTATAACGGACTTATCTTTCATCGTATTATCAAAAATTTTATGATTCAAGGCGGAGATCCTAGCGGAACTGGAAGAGGCGGAGAAAGTATCTGGAAAAAGCCATTTAAAGATGAATATAAAGATAAGCTTTTTTCCAATGCAGGAATTCTTGCCATGGCAAACGCAGGAGCACATACAAACGGCAGCCAGTTCTTTATAACAACTGCACCTACGCCATGGCTCAATGGAAGACATACTATTTTTGGACAAGCTACAGCCGAATCGATGGGCGTTATAAAAAAATTAGAAAATGTTGCAACACTTGGAGCTAAAAGCGGAGACAGACCGATAGAAGAACAAAAAATTATAAAAGCATATGTAAAAAAGTAAGGTTTGTGATATTTTACATACAAGCTCTAATCATTTTATAATTGATATTTTAATATAATCATGTGAATAACAAAAAGGGTGTTTAATGGAAATTAGTACGGTTGATAAGCTTCAAAAAAAGGCGTTGAAAAAAAGTGCTCCCGATCTTACAAAACTTGGTTTTGCACTGTTTTTTATGGTTGGAGTTCTAACATTTAGCTTTTTAAGCAATGGGGGCATTCCAAATAATATGTTTCTTGCCGTTGCAGCGCTAATCGGTGCATATATGGCAATGAATATTGGTGCTAACGATGTTGCAAACAATGTAGGTCCTGCCGTAGGTTCAAAAGCTATGACACTCACAACCGCAATCATTATCGCTGCTATATTTGAAGCTGCAGGTGCTTATATAGCAGGTGGGGAAGTCGTTAAAACAATAAAAGACGGTATTGTAGATATAGCAGGGTTCGGAGGCAACAGCAGCCATTTTATCTGGGCGATGATGGCAGCACTTCTTGCGGCTGCACTATGGCTCAATTTTGCGACCATGATGCGAGCGCCGGTTTCTACCACACACTCCATCGTAGGTGCAGTCATGGGTGCGGGAATAGCTGCGGCAGGGTTTGATGTCGTAAACTGGACTACTATGGGCGGTATAGTTGCCTCTTGGGTGATTTCGCCGCTCTTAGGCGGTATCGTTGCAGCCGGATTTCTTTTTGCGATAAAAAAGAGTATTGTTTTCAAAGAGGATAAAGTTCAAGCCGCCAAAATTTATGTTCCTATTTTTGTTACTATTATGTCCTTGGCATTCGTTACCTATATTCTCTTAAAAGGATTAAAGCAAGTATGGCCAAAAATGATTGAATTAATCAACATGCTCCCTTTAATCTCTATGGAAGTTACAAAGAATCCCTCTTTTGGAGTTGCATTTAGCATTGCACTCATTTTATCGGCTTTTGTTTATATTATCGTCAAAAAAAGAGTAAGCTCTAGCACTACGGCATTAGAAAACAGCAAAGCCTCTGTAAACACTCTCTTTACTATTCCACTTATTTTTGCTGCCGCACTCCTTAGTTTTGCACATGGCGCGAATGATGTTGCAAATGCAATCGGTCCTTTAGCTGCTATAAATGATGCAGTAGTTAGCGGCGGTGTATCTTCCAGCGCTTCTATCCCTTTTTGGGTTATGAGTGTAGGGGCGCTCGGTATTGTTATTGGTCTTGCGCTTTATGGTCCTGAACTTATCAAGACGGTAGGAAGCGAGATAACAGATCTAGATCAGATAAGAGCCTTTTCGGTAGCTATGTCCGCATCGGTAACAGTTATCATAGCTTCACAACTTGGTCTTCCGGTAAGCTCCACACATATCGCGATAGGCGGTGTCTTTGGTGTCGGGTTTTTAAGAGAGTGGCTACATATAAAAGATGAAAAAAACCGTACTATAGAAGAGGATGTTGAAATCATCAGGGATGAGCAGCTTACCAAGAGTGCCTATGAGGCAGAGCTAAAAGCACTTGAGAAGAAAGATGAAAAGTCCCAGTTTGATTATACTCGAATGGTAGAGCTCTATAAATTGATTGCAAATGAGAAAAAGATTATTAAATCTACAAAAAAGAGTATAAAAAAAGCTAAGAAAGTCGAGTATGTCAGAAGGGATGCCGTCAAAAAAATAGTTGCCGCATGGCTTATAACAGTTCCAGCAGCAGCAATACTGGCAGGTATGTTCTTTTTTGTAATCAAAGGTGTTGTGGGTTAAATTTGCGCACTTTTTATAAAAGTGCGCAACATCAGTTATTTATAATGCTTAAAATCTTTTTTCGCAACTTCTAAAGCTTTATTAAAATCCATAATTTCACCGCCAAACTCTCCTTGGAACTTTTTAGCCTCCTCTTCATTTGCAAAAGCATACTTGCTAATCTTACTCATAGTGCCTCTTTTTTGACTTCCGACTACATAGTAAGCTTTTGTAGCATCAATTAATTTTAGACTCTTTACGTCTACTACTTTAGGATTTTTAAGCGTTACGCCCTCTCCTAAGTGATCTTCAAAACAGTGAATAGAGCAGTATTGATATTGCGTGTCGTTGTGTGTTGCACTATGGCTTGTTTTATAGTACTTAACCAAATCCATTCCACATCTGCTGCAATAATTTTTATTTTTACCCTCTTGAACCAAAGTCGCCTCATTCTCTTGAACACTTTGAAACATACCGGATTTTGGACCGAGATTTTTTTCCGTTCCGCACCCTATCAATAAAAGTGCTATTACACCTGAAATTGCTAATTTATACATCTTCTTCTCCTATATTTATGATATGTTATCAACAAATAATTACTAAAGTGTTAAAATACAGGAAAAATGGATCAAAATGAGAGAAAAAATAGCAAAATATGCCAAAGAGTTGATTCTTTTTTTTATAATTATGTCAATTTTTGCAAATATCTTAAGTTTTTGCAGAAGCTCAGATCTAAATAAAGATAGACTAAATTTATCTTCTGTGACACTTTTAAATAATCAATCATTTACATTGCCAAAAAATGAGCCGATACTGATTTACTTTTGGGGAACATGGTGTCCTGTATGCAAAATGCAATCCAAAGATATCGAAACAGTATCAAAAAAATTTAATGTTTTATCTATCGCAGTAAAATCTGGAAGCAACATAGAGATAGAGGAGTATCTAAAGAGCCAAAATCTCTCTTTTAGAGTATTGAATGACCAATATAGCTCTATGGCACAAAAGTTTAGAATCTCTATTTTTCCTACTATAATTATCTTTGATAAAGATGGAAATGAAATTTTTAGCGATGTGGGATATACAACTATATTTGGATTATGGCCTAGAATGTGGTGGGCAACTCTTTAATAATATTAACCGACACACGGGATATCCCGTATGTCTGGTCAATCTACTTACTTATTTTAACATCATACGCTTTGCGAGATAGAGGCACCCAAGGACGCTTCACATGTAAAGGACGACGAATAGTAGAGTTTTCATCCAAACCGCGTGTCAGCTGATCTCTCCATCCTTTGTAAACTTTAAAGTTATTGTCATAGTTTACATAGATATCACCTATCTTATCACCGGCTTGTGCAGGCTCTAAAATAACTTTTTGATGCCAGCAGTGCATACCTGAAATTGGATCCGGATGGGGAGCTGCCACGGCATTTTGCCATGAACCGCTAAGTCCATCCCACCAGATATTCCCACTGTCTCTGTTGTAATCTGCAAATCTCTCAGCTTTAAACGGCTTGATACCCTCTATATATTTGAGCTTACCAACTTTTCCGTCCATCTGTACTTCAGCAGTAGGAACACCAAAACTATTGATTCCAGCTTTTCCACTGTAATCTTCGATCTTGATTTGTGCGCCATCTTTACCGACATTTTCTACAGGATGAGCAATAAATTTAGGATCATTTATATTTCTTGGCATCGGTTTTGGATCAACTTTACCGTCACTCACTCCATTTGGAATTGTTACGGAGTTAGTCAATTTCCAACGACCGCCATGATGCGAACATGCAAGTGTTCCAGGAAGCACACCCTCCGTCGGCACTGCCATTGCGACAAAGTGACCTGACTCTAAACCTGTTAAACTATCCACGATTTTAACACGAATAGCATCTCCACGTTTAAATCCTTGACGTGCAGCATCTGAAGTAGAGATCCAAATCGGATCATGGTTTTGAGAAATCTCCATCAAATGTTTTGAGTTAGCCGAGCGCGTATGAATATTATATGGCAAACGGAAAACCGTATTTAGTGCATACGAGTTTTTCTCACTCATGAAAGAGTGGTTTACATGCGACACGATATGAACCATCTCTTTTTTCTCTTGCTCAGTTCTTGGATAAAATGGAATAGCATACTCAGGCCATTTCCAGTCATCCGCCATCCACTCACAGAAGAAGTCAAGTTTTTTATCAAGCGTTTCAAAACCTTCCATTTTTTTGCCGTCAATTTCAATACCAAAAGGTTTCTTTTTGCCGTCATGCTCAGCCGTCATAACACCAGTTCTTTTGTCGATATGAACATGTTTTTTATCATATTTATGACCGTGAGAGATATAGTTTTCACCGTCGTCTTTTATCAAACGCTCTTGTGGAGAATAAATCTTATTCTCTTCCATCCATGCACCATAATCTCTTAAATACTCATACACAGGGTATTCTGCATTTTTATATCTGTCGTCCGTAGTTGCAGTTGCTTTAAGATTTGGTAAATTATCACCGAATGCAGCATCATACCACTCTGCAATAGTTACAGGTTTACCGGGATTTTTCTTAGATTCCCACATTTTTTTGATACCGAGTTTTCCGGTTGGGTCTATGTAGTTTACACAAAGTTCAAACCAGAACTCGTTCTCTTCCCAAACTTCACCAAGACCTGCTTTGATGTGCGCTTCAAGCGTAGCACGAGCAGGGTTTTTAGCTTTCCATCCTGCCTTTTCAAGAGCAACTCTTAAAACCGGCTGACGGAAAGATGTCCAGCGAGCCGGCATTGTAGCCTCGGAGTGCTGATCGTGTCTCTCACCCGCAAGCCCTACCGGCAGAACATAATCCATATACCAGTTTGTCTCGCTCCACACAGGAGAGAGATTCATAGTAAGTTCCATTTTTGACTCATTTTTAAGAACGTCTATCCATCTAAATCCATCTGGATTTATCCATACTGGATTGTACATACGAGGAATGTAAACAGAGAGTTTTTGAGGAACTTTAAGCCCTTTTGCTATCCATTTTTCCTGCCACTCAGTGTCGCTTAGAAGATGCGGCAGAAGAAACGACATCTCATAGCTTGACAAAGGCCATTCCGGTGGATATGTAAGCTCATTGTAAACATCCACTTTTGGAATATCTGCTCCGCGCATACCTTGACCTACAGTTGAGCTTCCGCCTTTACCTGATACTGAGATAACATGCCAGTGATGGAAGAATGTTCCACCCTCAGGCCCAATTGCGCCACGAAGAGCAAGTGCAAAGTAGCCTGTACGACCACCCATCCATCCGCCGCGGTTTCCTGCAGCCGATGCTCTCCAGAAATATGTAGATATTGACTCACCCGCCCAGATAAACATATCATAAAGAGCTTCAAGTTTATATGCAGGAACATGTGTCTCTTTTACTGCATAATCAAGCGTATATGGAGCATAAAGCTCTTTTAGGACATTTAAGAATGTATCAAAATCATCCCCTGCAGGAAGCTTAGAAATGTAGCCTTTGCTTACCAAAAATTCTAAATATTTTCTATTATCTAAAAATACTTCCCAGTTTATCCACTTTTTAACAAAAGCTTTATCGACTTTATTTTCACTCAAAATTCTTTGCGTTAGATAAAGATAAATAGCAGGTTCAGTTCCTGGCCAAGACGCTATCCAAAGATCTGCCATACCTGCAGAGTTTGAGAGACGAGGATCCATAACAACCAGTTTTGCACCCTTTGCTCTTGCATCTGCTATAAATGCCGCTGATTGAGCGAAGTAGTGTCCTGCATCTGCAGCATGAGATGAGTTTAAGAAAATCAGCTTAGCATTTGCCCAGTCAGGTGAAGTTCTATCATCATTTGCAAAGGTAATCGTACCCGTACGACCGTTTGCCGAGCAGATGTTAGTATGTGAATTGTAAGAATCCAAACCTAACGTGTGCCAAATAGCCGGAACAAAACCGTTTTCATTCGGTCTTCCGACATGGTACATCACTGATTTTTTAGAGATCTCATCGCCTTTTTCTATAGTTTGAGCCATCTTATTACCGATGGTTGTCATTGCCTCATCCCAAGTAGTACGAATCCACTTACCCTCTCCGCGAGCAGAACCTGGAGCACGTTTAAGCGGGAACGCTATACGATCTGGATCATACATTTGCGACTGAGCAGCGTATCCTTTTGCACAGTTACGCCCACGACTAGCCGGATGGAAAGGGTTACCCATATACTTCTTAACACTAAAAGTTTTTTTATCAACCCATGCAGTCAAACCGCAAGAAGCTTCACAGTTTGAACATGCAGTTGCCACAATAGTATAATCATTTACTTCAATACCCTTAGGATTTGATTCGCTTCTTACACCATGTCGATCTATACCGCCTCTTTTCCAATCATTGCCGTCCAACTCTTTAAAATCATTCCACTCGCTCATAGGAGGGTAAAAGGATAAAGAATCCGGAGTGTTCGTAAACTTGCTGTCTTTAACAGAATCAGCAATAGCGTCAGACGTAAATACACCCTTTGCGATAGTTGCACCCGCAACAGTAAATGCAGCGCCTTTTAAAAATGTTCTTCTACTTTCTAAATACATTCAGTTTTCTCCCTAACTCATTGGTAATAATTGTGGAATCATTAGCCATACATGTTTAACTATAGCCAAACCTACTAACGCCAGAATTGCTGCCAGTTTTAAAATACTCTCACTTTTACTCGCTCTGCTTAATACTATAAGCAACATCGGCAATAAATAAGTCATCCATTGACCAATCCAGAACATAACCGCATATGGTCCATCACCCTTAACATAATCAAGAACCGCAGCAACCTCTTCAGCTTTCATAGGTCCAAATATATACTCTGCCATATAGATGATAAACGCCATCAATGCGCTTAGTCCAAGAACAACGCCTAAAGAATTTTTTGCTTCCTCGCTGAGTTTGTTTCCGCCCATTAAAATCATAAATGCAGAACCTGATAAAAGTGCAGCTAAAATCATCTGTGCAGATTCTGTCGGCATCTGCCATAGTTCACGAGCTGTACACTGTGCCATCAAACCGGCAGTGTAAAGCGTTACGGGAATTGCAAGAATCGTAGTCCAAAGCAGTACTTTATCAAACTTTACATCCTCTTTTTTGTATGCCAACAGTGCAAGAAGTGACAACAGCCCTAAGAAAATAGTTGCCATCCATGCACCGACTGTAATAGACGAAGTCCAATTAGAGTGCACAAATATGTGCCACATTCTAAACGGCTGATGCAAATCCGCAAGCGTAAAGAGCAAAAATATATTTATAAAAACAAATGCGACTATTGCCGTTGGAAGTCTTAATTTTGCCACTTCATTTGGATGCATTCTAACAAGCATAAAAAGCATAAAAATAACACCCGTACCAATACTCTTTGCCCACATGTTAACCGTAACAAGCCAAGGCCATATTATTCCCGGTAGTGCTACATCCAGTGTAACTACAGCATTTGTCGCTGCCAATATTTCATGTGCCATTAGTGTTTTCCTCCTATCGGAAGTGTTGTAATGTTATTAAAGAGTGAGTGACCGTTTACTCTATGAGACGCAAGTGGGTTAAGAGTAACATTTCCGCCGCCTACATAATAGTGGTGAGGATTAGTCCCTTTTTCAGGTTTACGCACTTGAACACCGCCTTGATGCACTTGAATATATTTAGAAATATTTGAAGTAGGATCTTCTAAATCTCCGAAAATATTTGCTTGAACTGGGCATGCGACTACACACGCAGGCATCATGCTTGAAGCAACTCTATGAGCACAATATGTACATTTATCGGCAGTTTGCGTTTGAGGGTCAATATAAATCGCTCCATACGGACATGCCATTACACAGCCCGCACAGCCGATACAGCGCTCTTTGTCAATGTTAACAATACCGTTATCCAAATAGTGCAACGCACTGACTGGACAAATTCTCTCACATGGTGCATTTTCACAGTGGTTACATCTTAGTGGCGTAAACGTTCTTCTTGTTTCAGGAAACGTCCCCACATCCACATATTTAACACGAAGTCTCCACGTACTCAGCGGAACTTCATTTTCCACTTTACATGCGATTTCACACCCTTTGCATCCCATGCACAGATGCAAATCAACTAGGAAGCCTAATTGCATATACTCTCCTTCTAGCCCTTATAGACAAATTTTAAGATTTATAACTTTAGTTAATTTCTTTGAAAAGAAACCCTTATTTTGCAAGTTTTATGAATTCTTACTTCTTAAATACTACCTACATAAAGCTTAAACTAGTTATAAAAATGTGATAATTTTATAATATTTTTTATATATTGAGAAGATTTAGATGATTTTTGAGACTATTTCAGCTATCAAAAATCAATAGCTGAATATTTGTAATTTTTATAATAAAGAGTTATTTGCCAAGTCTGACTCTGACTGAGAGTTCGTGTGCGCTTAAGCCTTCAGTATTTGCGATCAAAGCACACTCTTCTCCTATCTCATTTATAGCTTTGGAACTAAAAAAGATTATCGATGTCTTTTTCATAAAATTTTCAACTCCAAGAGGAGAGTAGAATTTTGCGGTTCCGCCTGTTGGAAGAGTGTGATTTGGACCTGCGACATAGTCACCTATGGCTTCAGGCGTATTGTGTCCTAAAAATATTGCTCCGGCATGTTTTATGAGAGGCAAAAGTTCAAAAGGAGAGAGTGTTGCTACCTCTAAATGCTCCGGCGCTATCTCATTCATCAAGCGAATCGCTTCTTCCATATCTTCAGTGACGATTATAGCTCCGCGCTCCTCGATAGATTTTCTTGCAATTACCTGACGAGGCAGTTTTTTTAGCCAATTTTCAAGCTCGACCTTTACCTCATCGGCAAGCTTCTGTGACGGAGTGATTAAAATCGAACTTGCCATCTCGTCATGCTCAGCCTGAGAGAGCATATCAATCGCAAGGTGGGAAGGATTTGCGCTATCATCCGCCAATATTCCTATCTCGCTCGGTCCTGCTATCATGTCGATATTTACGTCACCGAAAACCATTTTCTTTGCAGTTGCAACAAAAATATTTCCCGGTCCAGTAATAACGTCAACCTTTGGGATATTCTCTGTCCCGTATGCCATAGCAGCAATTGCGCTTGCTCCTCCAACTTTGTAAACTTCACTTACCCCGCACAAGTGGCATGCCGCGAGCAGAAGCTCATTAGGCTCATTGTCTGGCGTCGGCGTACATACTACAATCTTCTCGACTCCGGCAACCTGAGCAGGAATAACATTCATAAGAAGTGAAGACGGATAAGCCGCTTTTCCTCCGGGGATATAAAGTCCAGCACTGTCAACCGGAGTCACTCTTTGACCCAAAATTGTTCCGTTTGGCTCATCATCAAACCAAGATCTCGGTTTTTGTTTCTCATGATAGATTTTAATTCTGTCATACGCCAAATGCAGAGAATCCTTTAATTTCTCATCAAGATTGGCATAGGCTCTACTCATAGACTCTGTCGAGATTTTGAGATCTTTATCGCTCTTTGGAGTCCATTTGTCAAACTTTGCGATATGTCGCTTAAGTGCCTCATTTTTTTCGCTTTTTATTTCACTGATAATATTTCCGACTATGGCACTAACAGAAGCGATATCCATTTTGCCCCTAGAGAGAAGTTCGTCAAACTCGGCTTTAAAATTGCTGCTTTTTGAATTTGTAAAAATCATTTTTTGTTTTTTCCCTTATTAAACTCTTCTTGAACTATTGCCAGTGCTTTTAAAAAATTCTCAGCATCCACAGCACCCATAAGCGGCTGATACATAGGCTCTGCACTCGGCTCTAAAAACCATATTGCCGGAGTTCCAGGCTGCCACAGCTCTTTTGGCATGTAGTCGTTTTCATCGCTATAAGAGATTATGGAGACAAAGTTTTTATTTAGCTCTTCTATAACTTTTTTATCTTTAAATGTGGTCTCATCTAAAACTACACAAAATTTGCACGAGTGTCTTGATGATACAAAGAGTACGGGTTTATTTGCCTTTTTCGCTTCGGCAATTCCGGCATTAAAATCTTTTGCCCACTTTATCTCGGAAGCTCCAAGAGTCACTGCGATACCAAGTATCAAATATATAAAAAATTTACGCATGTTTTTTTACCTTTGTTAAAAGTTCTTTTGCACAATCTAATGCGCTTTTGTCGGTTACGTCAATAACTATATCAGCCAAAGCTCTATAGTGTGGCAATCTCTCCTCATAAAGCTCTTTTGCCTTTTTAAGATCATTCAAAAGAGGTCTTTTTTTAAGTTTTTTTGCCGCATTTGGATGAGAATTTATTCGCTGAAGTATTTTATCAAACGGTGAGTCTAAAAAAACAACTACTCCGATATTTTTTAAATTTTTCTGCTTATAAAATCCGCCGCCTGTTGATATCAGACTGTTTTTAACACTCTTCTCAAGCCAGTGTGAAACTTTTTTCTCTAGAGATCTAAAGTACTCTTCTCCGCTGTCTGCAAATATTTTTTTTACGGTTTTATTTTCCATACTCTCTATAAGATCATCAGTATCTATAGACATGTAGTCAGAGATTTTAATGACTTCACGGGCAACACTGCCCTTCCCTACACCCATAAACCCTATTAAAATAATATTTTTACGACTTGACATTTAGCGCCTTTCTGCCTTGAACTTTAGTTCTTATCACTTCTATTTTTCTACTTTCATCTCAAACATGCTCATGTCAAAATCAGGCTTTGTTTTTATGATCTTTGCATAGATTAAAATTGGAATTACAATATTGTACTCTAATATTGCCATACTGATAATAAACGTAACAGCAAAAAGCGGTAAGATATTTGGAATAAAAAAAGAGACGATAAAGCCGATAAGAGAGAGCATAAAAAGAAAAAACTGAGCCTTCGCCAACTTTTTGCTAATCATATCGTTCATTGTAGGGATGCTCATATAGCCCTTTGCATTTAGATGAAACCAAACCAAAAAAGGAACTATTTTATAGAGCATTCCTGACATGATTGACAATATAAATCCACCGCCTATTAAGATAGAGACAATGACGATATATTTTTCATCAAAAAAATCGTTAATCGCCCATGCAAAAGTGCCTAACGTCATAAAAATAGAAGCACTTCTCCAATACCAAACTGTTATATCGCTTACCTTGCGGCGGCGAGCATTAAGTTTGAGGTAAACAGTCGTAGAAAATGCCCAAAAAAAGAGTGCTACCCATATTTTTCCGATTGTGCTGTAAGACTCAATAAAAATATTTAAAAAAAGCCATAGCAAAAGCCCGCTTGTTACAAGCCATACAACTTTTTGTTTACAGAATTTTTTAAATCTCGGTGCTACATAAAACATAGGAAGAACATGAAAAGCAACGCCAATAATCAAAACTCCGGCAAAACCAAAAACTGCCCAAACGCTATGAATGTTTGCAAAAAGCAGATGCAAATCAGAAAACTTGCCGATACCGTAAGATGAAAGAAGATGCATACCCATCAAAGTAATTAAAAGTGCAAAAATCAAACCGGTAATTATTGCCCGCACGCTTGCCGTTACATTTACCACGCCCTTAAGCGCGATCAGCATAGAGATGATTAGTATCAAAAAACTGCCGCCCAACAGAAGAGATGAGAGCAAAATCAATTTTGATATATCAAACCAGAGCCCAAAAATCATAGAAAGTGTGCCGATCAACATGAAAGCATAAGATGATTTAGCAACCAGATCAACCTTTGAAATCCTCACTCCTGCTAAGACAGGAAGCATTTGAAGAAGCGCACCGAACATCACAAAGCTTAAAAATCCGACAGTCAGTGCATGCGTGACGGCAATAGTATGAGTTGAAAATCTGCTTGAAAGAACTGCAGCGTCACTAAAGAGAATCAAGATCCCGGCTAAAACTGCAAAAAGAGGCGCCGTTACAAAAAAACGGATCGGCGCGGATATGGGAGGTGCTTGATCTACCGATAATCCGTCAAAATCCATATCTTCCTCCTTAACCCTACTCTACAATCATCGATTGCATCATATCTACTATGCGATCAGACTCTGCACTTAAATGTTGCTGTGCCATAGTATAGAGCATCTGCTCCTCTTTCATATTGTGCTGCTGCATCAAAATCATTAACGTTTCGCTGTTGCCGAAAAATTTATCTTTGTCTTTAGCCTCTATAGCTTTGCCCATCTCAGTTATCAAGTTTCTCATCTGAGCATGTTCATGCCTCATCATGGCAGTAGGACCTTGCGTCATTCCTGTTTTTTGTTCAAATTCAAAAAACATAACACGCTCTTCCATCTGAAAGTGTCTCTCAGTCGCTTTTGCAAACTCTTCGTAAGCTTCTTTTGCACTCTCGATAGATTTTGCCGCCATATCTTCCATATTTGCAAATAATTCGTCGCAGCGACTATGATCTTGTGTTAAATATTCTTTTATCGTACTCATATCTTTACCTTATTTCATTATAATTTTCGTATTATATTAAAAATAATTTAAAGAAAAATTACCATAAATCAATATTTTATTAAATTTGTATTTAAAGAGCTTTTTACTATAATTGCCTTTTTTAATCTCTATAGGAAAAATAATGAATAATAAAAAGTTAATTACTCTTGGTTTTGCATCCGTAACGGTTGCTCTTGCTTTGCTGTTCTCCACAAATCTTTTTGCTGCTGCGCAAGAGAAGAAAGAGAGCAAAGAAGCTTCAAGACTTGAGGCTTTGGCAAAGTTTACAAAAGTCATAAGCATCGTAGAACAATATAATGTCGACAATGTGACGATTGAAGAGCTTATGAACAAAGCACTTGACGGAATGATGAGCAATCTTGATGCCCACTCAAACTATCTCTCTCAAAAAGATTATAAAAATTTAAAAGTTCAGACCAACGGCGAGTTTGGCGGACTGGGAATTACTGTCGGGGTAAAAGACGGTGCTATCACCGTTATTGCTCCTATTGAAGGGACTCCTGCCGATAAAGCCGGTATAAAAGCGGGCGATATCATTCTTAAAATCAATGAAAAATCTACTCTAAACATGACTATAGATGAGGCTGTCGCCATCATGAGAGGCAAAATAGGTGCTCCGATAGATTTGACAATAGTTAGAGATGGTGAGTCTAAACCGCTTAAGATTACGATTGTTAGAGCAAATATTACTATCGAATCCGTATATGCAAAATCTATCGGGAACGACATTCAATACATCCGTGTAACAAGTTTTGATAAAAAAGTAATGAGTGAAGTCACAAAAGCCATCAAACAGAAAAAAGCAACTACAAAAGGAATTATTCTTGACTTGAGAAACAACCCCGGCGGACTCTTAGACCAAGCGGTTGAACTCGTAGATGCTTTTATCGACAGTGGGGACATAGTTTCACAAAAAGGCAAAAACAAGGCAGATGATGAAGTCTACTCGGCAAAAGCCAACAACACTCTGACAGATGTACCTTTAGTCGTACTTGTAAACGGCGGAAGTGCAAGTGCAAGTGAGATCGTAAGCGGTTCACTGCAAGATCATAAACGAGCAGTTATTGTCGGTCAAAATACATTCGGAAAAGGAAGCGTTCAAGTCGTGCTTCCTATAACCGAAGAAGAGGCGATCAAGCTTACTATTGCAAGATATTACCTTCCAAGCGGGCGAACTATTCAAGCAGTAGGCGTAAAACCGGATATACAAGTATTTCCGGGTGAAGTAAATACAACCAAAAATGATTTCGCATTAAAAGAGGCTGATTTAAAGAAACATTTAAAAGAAGAGCTAGAAAAAGTTGAAGGCAAAAAAGAGAAAGACGAGACTGCAGGAGACTCAAAACTCATCATAACAGATGAGATGATGAATAAAGATATGCAGCTTAAAAGCGGTGTTGATATTTTAAAAGCTTTAATTATTACAAAAGGATTATAAACAGATGGAAAAAAGAGAACTGCTCTATGAGGGAAAAGCAAAAAAGTTATTTTCAACAGATGATGAAAATCTTGTTATATCGGAATTTAAAGACGATTTAACTGCGTTTAACGGAGAGAAAAAATCGAGTGAAGCCGGTAAAGGCGCACTAAATAATAAAATTTCAACAGAACTTTTTAAACTATTAGAAGCAAACGGCATAAAGACCCACTTTGTCAAAATGCTAGATGACAATCATATGTTGCATACTAAAGTTAATGTAATCTTAATAGAAGTAATTGTTCGCAATATTGCAACAGGAAGTTTAAGCAAAAATCTTGGTATAAAAGAGGGAACGGTTCTGCCGTTTACTTTGGTTGAATTCGACTATAAAAATGATGCGCTTGGAGATCCTAAACTAAATGATCAGCATGCACTTATATTAGGTTTGGTGGATTATCAAGATGAGCTTGACAAGCTTCGTCGTATGGCAAGACAGGTTAATGATGTTCTAAAACCGTATTTTGCGGATAAAGGATTGAAATTGGTTGATTTTAAACTTGAATTCGGAAAAGACAGAAGCGGAAATATTATCCTTATCGATGAGATTAGTCCTGATAATTGTCGTTTCTGGGATATGGAGAGCGGCGAAAAATTGGACAAAGATAGATTTCGTCAAGGTTTAGGCGGTTTAAAAGTTGCCTATGAACAAGTTTTAAATAGAATTTTAGGAAAATAGCAGATGAAAATAGTTGTAAATGTATCATTAAAAGCAGGCGTTTTAGACTCTCAAGGCAAAGCGGTGCATCATGCACTTGAATCTCTGCACTTTAACAATGTAAGCAATGTTCGTGTCGGAAAACAGATAGTATTCAACCTTGATGAAAGCGATGAGAAAAAGGCAATGGCTGATGTTACAAGAATGTGCGAAGATCTTCTTGCCAACACCGTAATAGAAGATTATGCGATTGAGCTTATCAAATGAAAGTAGTGATTTTACAGTTCCCAGGTACGAACTGCGAATATGACACTCAGCATGCATTTGAGTCTTTAGGGGCGAAAACAGAAATCTTGTGGCATAAATCAGAGAGTGTTCCGAGCGATACGGATCTGTTGGTGGTTGCAGGCGGATTTAGCTACGGTGATTACCTAAGAAGCGGTGCTATCGCAAAATTCAGTCCTGTTATGCAAGCCGTTACCAAATATGCGAAAAACGGCGGAAAAGTTTTAGGCATATGCAACGGTTTTCAGGTTTTAACAGAAGCCGGTCTGCTTCCCGGTGCACTTAAGAGAAACGACTCTCTTCACTTTCTCTCAAAACATCATCACTTAAAAGTTGTAAACAACGATAATATATTTTTAGAAAAACTTTGTAACGGTGACGTTGTAAATGTCCCGATTGCACATCATGACGGAAATTACTACATAGATGAGAACGGTTTGAAAGAGCTGTATGAAAACAATCAGGTTCTTCTGAAATATTGTGACGAAGAAGGAAATGATAAAAATCCAAATGGAAGCGTAGACTCAATTGCCGGTGTTTGCAACAAAGAGAAAAATGTTTTCGGACTCATGCCTCATCCAGAGAGAGCAATGGAGAAACTTCTTGGAAGTGATGACGGTATTAAAATGCTACAAGGGTTTTTACAAGCGTGAAAACCTTACTTCTTGCATGGTTGCTTCTATGCGCAACTCTGTTTGCCAACACAACAGACACAGTTAACATAGAGGGTTCTGCTCCCGTAGAAAACAGCATCTCTCCTGAACCAGAATCACCGCGTGAGCTTCAAAAAGTACTCTACCTAAACTATGAAAAAATCCCATCAAGAGTTTTAAAGGGTGAGATTTTTACAGTAACTATCAAAACACTATCTACAGTTAAAAATTTTGCAGATATAACATATAGACTATCAAACTCAAAAGGTTTAAAACTTTTAAACAATGCTCCATCCAGGGAAGTAGAGTCCAAATACTACCATGAAACTTTTTATTTTATAGCGACCTCTGAAGATGCGTCTCTTCCCGATTTTACGGCTACATTGGTAGACAAAGGCAATGCCCAATATGCAACAACAACCCTCTTGGGAGAGAAACTGAATGTTATCTCACTAAATCCAAAAAAAGATTTCTCAAATATAGTAGCAAACTCTTTTGATATAATCGAATATAAAACTACAAGCTATGATGCATCACGAAATATAGTAGTTTTTGTAGCTATCGCAACAAATTGTGATATCTCTGCTCTTAAATTAAACAATGTATACAAACAGGGAACGGAGTCTATAACTGAATCACACCTTGATTCAAAAATCATATACTATGCAATCATAGATAAAAAAATAGAAAATTTGTCATTCTCCTATTTTAACTTGGTAAAAAATAAATTTATATCAATTGATATCCCTATTGTCGTAAATGATGACAGCGTTACCACTCAAAGTGATTTAAAGCCAAAAGATCAATCAAACGAAATAATAAAAATGAGTGTAGCAGCAGCAATAGCTTTTCTTGCGCTTATTATGATTTTATGGAAAAAAAGTTATATCTACCTAGCTTTTATTGTTATTCCTCTTGCATATATTATCTATGTGGGCGTTCCATCTAAAGAGATTTGTCTAAAAGCCGGGACTCAGATCCATCTTCTTCCTGTTGCAAACGGAACAATATTTGAAACAACTTCAAAAGAGTACCGCCTGCAAAAAGAGGATGAAGTTAAAGGATGGATAAAAGTACAACTTGAGAATCAAAAGATAGGCTGGGTAAAAGATGAAAATATTTGCTCGAATTAGTTGGTTCTATGCAACGATAGTCATAATGGTTTCACTTGCCATTATGATTTTAACTTTTCATATTTTGCCCAAACCACGCAGCAGAAAGCTTGCAGCATGGCTTATTAGAAAAGCTGTATTTTTTAGAATTGAAGCAGAAGGCAAAGAAGATCCGGATGCACAGATGTTTTTACTAAACCACCAAAGTGATATTGACATAGTGATAATGGAGACGATTAGCACTCGAGATATAGCTTGGGTTGCGAAAAAAGAACTTTTTCAAATTCCTTTTTTTGGCTTAGCCCTAAAACTTCCTCAAGATATAGCAGTCGAAAGAGAAAGCAAAACATCACTTATAAAACTTCTAAAAGATGCTAAAACGGTTCTTAAAACAAACCGTGTTATTACCATGTTCCCTGAGGGTACACGCTCAACAAAAGAGACAATGCTTCCTTTCAAGTCAGGTGCAAAAATAGTAGCCGATTCAAATAAACTCAGAGTTCAGCCCATAGTTTTGATCCAGACATCAAAATATTATAATATTAAAAAGTTTTACTACAAACCGGGAAAGATAAAAGCTATCTATCTGGAGTCATTTATAGCAGATAAGAGTGATGAAAACTGGCTGAGCGATTTAAGAATAAAAATGCAAAAGGTTTACGATGATGAGCTGGCAAACAATCATAGCCGTAGGTAGCGGCGGATTTCTAGGAGCTGTTCTTAGAGCCTATGTAAATGGCTTAATTTCACATAGAATGCCTCATGACATACCGTTTGGAACACTCGGCGTAAATCTAATAGGCAGTTTCATAATGGGACTTTTAATCGCCTATTTTATGTATACGACACTCTTTTCCATGCAGGTAAAATCATTTTTGACTACTGGTATTTTAGGCGGCTTTACAACCTACTCCGCATTTGCCATAGAGAGTTTTTTCCTCTTAAACGGCGGACATATTGCCATAGCTCTTGCAAATATATCTCTAAACGCGTTTGGATCTGTCTTTATGGCAGGCGGCGGTTTTTATATAGTAAAGTATCTTCTTAAAGCATAATAATCTCATCTGCACACCATTTAGCCAAATCCAAATCGTGCGTGATAAGCAACATTCCCATTCTATCAAGATGTTTCATAAGCATACTCATAACCTCTAACTGGATTACATTGTCAAGTGCGGAAGTCGGCTCATCTAGCAATAGCAGATCCGGTTTCATAAGTATTGCGCGAAGAATGGAAGCGCGTTGGAGCTGTCCTCCGGAGAGTTCATGCGGAAGTTTTAAAAGCAGTTCATAATCAAGGTTAATGCTCTTCAGGTAGAACTCCAACTCATCAAGCTTTGCAACATCTTTTATCTGATTTAAAAGAGTGAAACTCGGATGAAAAGAGCTGTACGGGTCTTGAAAAACCTCTGAGCAAAATGAGCTTTTAAGGGAGCCTCTTAGCGGTTTTAGATTTTTTAGTATCAGTTCAAAAAGCGTACTTTTTCCTGCACCGCTTGCTCCTACTACAGCTTTTATTTCACCTTTTTTTAAAGAAAAAGAGAGATCATTTAAAAGCAAAGACTCTTTTTTATAGCCAAAAGAGAGATTTTCAACTTCTAATACACTGCTCAAATATCAACTCTTATCTAGTGCTAAATACAATTTTGCAAGTTCTTTGTATAAATCATCAGGTTTTATAGTACCGTTTTCTTCCAAAACCTTTTGCATCATCACGTTATCTTCATATCCATTCCAGACTTTGACATATGAGCCATCTTTATATCCGTGATCCTGTCTAAACTGGTTTAGGATATTTTTTCCTACATAGAGTTTATAAAGGCTCTCTAAGTCAAGTCCCGCCATAACAACCAAATCAAAAAAATCGGATATAAGTTTTTCAAGGTTTAACGTTTCTTTTGAGAGTGTGTCAAGCATAATGGATTCTATCTTTTGGATAATATCATCCTGTTGTGCAAACAAATTGTTTTTTGTATCTATTTTTACAAAGTTTTCCAACTTAGATACATTTTGCGCCAAATCATCAATCTGCCCTCTGCTTGTTTGAGAGTAGTTCTCTATCGCCAAACTCATTATAAAGTGCCAGACATCAACGACTTCTATCTGTAAATTAGCCCAATCTGCCTCTTTGTCGATATTTTTCCAGTGTTTCCATGAAAAGCTGTCTATCATCTCGGCGCATTCCATATAGATACATCGCTTCCAGTTTATAACCTTGGAGTTTTTAGTAACGCCGCTAGTCCATTTTTCTCCGTTTGTAGCTTCATTCAAGGTAGCCTGAAGTTGTAACATCAATAATATTTTATCCATTGTTTTGCTCTTTAAAAATTTTTCTCTATTGTACCAAATATGCTAAAATTACGCCAATTAAAACCGAGAGTTACATGAAAAGAATCAATTGCAGAAAGTGTGAATACTATTTTGTTACATGGGAGCCGCAAAGACCCCACGGATGCAGGGCATACGGGTTTAAATCGCCTCAAATACCCTCTTTGCTAGTTTTCCAAAGCAGCGGAAGCGACTGTACTATGTTTAAAGAGAAGAGTTTTGCCAAATAATTTTTTTGCCGAAACCCAAAGTATTGTCCGTTAATTTAAAGTAGTTTACTTTGATTTGCCAAAGCTTGGGATTCATAGCAAGCGCATAAGGAAAATTTTTAAAGTAGCGTTTTTTCAACTCGTCGTTCTCCAAAAAGTAAAACTCTCCTCTAAACTGAACTCCCTCTATCTTACCGACACTTTTCGTCTCCAAAACTACGGTTCCGGCTACTTGAGGATCTTTTGAGATATTTTTTATATGTACGGTATCATCGCTGCTTGCGACTACAAAAGAGAGTCTCTCCGGATCAAAAACATAAAAAAGGTTACATGCACTCAAATTTTTACCGTCACTTGTAGCCAAACTCATTACGTGATGTTTAGATAAAAAAGTTTCTATCTTTTTAAGATCGTTTTGCATTGAAGCCTTTGTAGAGGTGCTTTTCCAGATCTTCCAATGTATGCATCTCTCTCTTTCTTAGCATAAGCTGTGCAATTTCATCATTAAGCATCGTGTCAAACATCTCTTTTGGAGATGTCATTTTGCAATAACTCTCTAAAAAATCAAGCAAAACTTCAAAATTATCACTTTTTTTTGTACTGTACTGCTTAAAAAATTTAAACTCTTCCCAATTTATCTCAATCAATCCTAACTCCTATACTTTTGCAGTGCTTTTTCTAATTTCCCACTATTTACGACATTTTAGCAGAAGTGCTTCATCTAACTTCTTAATTACTTCCAACATTTTAATAGAAGATATTGCAAAATTCAACCTCATAAAACCGCTCCCCTCTCTGCCGAAACTTATCCCAGCACTCAGACCCAACCCTGCTTTATGAACAAAAAAATCTCTCAGATCTCTATCGCCAAGTTCCATACCTCTGCAATCAAGCCAAGCAAGATAAGTTCCCTCGATAGGAGTTATTTTTATAAAATGCGGAAATTTTTTGCATAGCTCATCTAGCATAGAAAAATTTTTATAAAGATGGATTTTAAGCTCTTCAAGCCAGACTTTGCCCTCTTTATACGCCGCTTCAAACGCAACGTGAGAGAGAACATTTCCTTGCGCAAAGTGTATACGATTGTAGATCTTTAAAAATTTATCTCTTAAGATCTTATTTCGTATTGCAACGCTGCTTATGGCAAACCCCGCCATATTGAACACCTTTCCCACGCCTATAGCAGTTATAGTTATATCTCTCGCCTCATATGAAAGCGAAGCAAAAGGAATATGCACATTTGGAGCATAAACCAGATCTGAGTGGATCTCATCGCTAAAGACGACTATGTTATGCTTTAAACACACTTCCAAGATCTGCTCCAACTCCTCTTTTTTCCAAACTCGCCCAACGGGATTGTGAGGAGAACAGAGAAGCAGAAGTTTTGTTTTGTCGTCTATCTTTGACTTGAGGTCTTCTATATCAAAAGTGTAAGTTCCATCCTCTTTTAGCTTTAATGGATTTTTCAGAAGCTCTCTCTCATGCTCTATCACGCTATGAAAAAACGGCGGATAAACAGGTGTTTGGACTATGATTTTATCGCCCTTTTCACTAAAGGCTTCTATGGCGGCGTTCATACTTGCCACAACCGAGTGAGAGTAAAGCATATCTTCAAAAGTAAATTCCACTCCATGCTCCCTCTTCATCCACTCTATCTGCGACAAAAAAGCACTCTTTGGCACCTCTTCATACCCTATGATTGGATGTTCAAGCCGCTTTTTTACCGCATCTAAAACAAAATCGGGAGTATCGATATCCATATCCGCAACCCAGACCGGAAGTACATCATTTGTTCCAAAAAGCTTCTCTCTTAGGGCATACTTCTCTGCGTTTGTATCTTCACGAGAAGCGGAGGTTGAGAAGTTGTAGTTGTTTGTATGTTTCATAGACACGCTGTCTGCTTACTCTCTATATGCTCATCTTTTAAAACAAAAGCCTTATTTGCACTCCTCTTCCCCTTTAAAACTTCTTGTACATATTGTGCTATTTTTTTTGCCAAATAATATGCTAAATTTGGCGGGACGGCATTGCCTACCATTTTGTATCCTGCGGTTAAATTTGTATAATAAAACTTATGCGTATCGGGAAAAGTTTGTATTCTTGCACACTCTCTTATGCTAAGTCTTCTGTAAAGATGCTCGCTATTTGGCACAAATATTCTTTTATTTTGCTCTACAAACTCCATCTTTGGGGCTTGTGGATGAAGCGGTGCATGTCTGCCTCCTGCTTGAATCGTAAAAGAGGGTTCATCCCAGTTTCTAACTCTGTTTCGTGACATATACATAGATGAAAAATCACCCGTCATATATTCATGATTTTCTATTATACATTCACCCCCGTTGGTATAAGTTTTATTTTTAGCAGCAAGGGCATTATCTTTTAGGTCAAAAATAACATCTTGCAAAAATCTTTTGTTCTCAAACCCCTCAGGAAATTCAAATATGATATTCAAATCTTTTCTAAAGCCGATAAAAAAAACTCTTTTCCTATCTTGAGGAACATTGTAGTCATGTGCATTTAAAAGCTTAAAAGAGAGATTGTACCCACTCTCTATAAAGTGGTTTTTTATATTTTCCAACGCCCCGTCATGTCGCCCAGCCAACATGCCAGAAACATTTTCAGCCAAGAAAAAAAGTGGCTTTTTATCTCGTAAAACTCGTATAAATTCAAAAAATAGTTGTCCTCTATGGTCATCTATACCACGAGATTTCCCAGCCTCACTCCAACTCTGACACGGAGGCCCACCGATGAGTCCGATAGCTTCAGGAATTTCACCTGATGGAATAGCTACTATGCTTCTTCTGTCAAGTTTGGTGTTAGGGAAGTTTTTTTCAAAAGTTTCCCAAATTTCTTTGTCATACTCATTTGCCCATATGGTTTTAAATCCTGCTTTTTTAAAGCCTAAATCTAAGCCACCTGCACCTGAAAAGAGGGATATTATATTCATTTAATTAACTCTTTCTTCCATATTATAGAATCATTTTTAATTGCTTTACTTAGTTTTAAGCCGATTTGACCATTTGAAATTGATTCAATTGTTTTTTTATTTTCTTGAATCTCAAGAATTGTCACAGTAGTAAATTTATTATTTTTCTCAATAAAAAGTTTATCACCAACTTTTAACTCAAGATTATTTATATTAATACTGCAAATAGTTCCATTTTGATAGAGCTTTTCACAAGTTGCAATTTTTATTAAATCAGTAGGTTTAAATTCCACTAAACCAAATTTTAATAATGCTCCACTAGCTTCTTCTTTTGTAATAACACCATTTTCAATGTCAAAATATAAATTATACAACTGCCAAGTAGTCAATAATCCTCTTTCATCATGAATAGCATCATTTATTTGATGTTCTGTAAAAGGTGGATTTTGTCTTTGCAATGGTGCTATGTGTTTTTGATGATTAACTATATATAATGCAAAAACATCAAAAGAATTTCGTTCTTTACATCTTCTATGCTTAATTTTTGATATTTGACTACATTCAGAATCCTTTGAAGTTCCACCAATACCTTTGCACTCAATAATGAGTAAACCATTTTCTATGTTTATTTGAATATCTTCTTCTAAAATCACATCGTCTGTTTTTGTTTCATCCATATCTACTATGTTTTTAAATTCAAGCCATTTTAAAAATTCTATTATTGAAGTTACTAGCTCATCTCCTGTTTCTGTCAATATTTTATGAAGAAAATCATATTTTTTTAAATTATTATTTATTTCCTCAATCTTTTTTTCAATTTTTTGTTCATATTCTTTAATTAAATCTTCTTTTTGTTGTAATAATACTTCATGCTTTGGTAGCCAATAATCTTTTTTATTTCTCCAATCATGTAAAGTAGCATAAGGAAATAAATTAGGAAAAAGACTAGGTGCTATTTCTAAAAGAAATTCATTTAAAAATTTTGCTTTTTCCTTAACTTGTGGGAAATAAATGTATGTTTTATTATCATCATTAATTTGAATAGAAACAAGATCTCCATTAGTATTTTTAATCAAAGGTAAACATTTATTGTAAGATGAAGTATGAAAAGTTTGATTGTATTGCATTTGATTTGTATATTTAGATAAAAAATCTTTTAAGTTTATATCTATGTTATCACAGACAATAACTTCTTTCCCATTTTTTGGACCATTTAGAGGAACATAATCTTGAAATGAATATATGTTATATTTAAATTGGTCTTTTAAATAATTTTCTGTTTCTGTTATTTCCAAAGTTTGATATTCAACATTATAATTTTCAGTTGAAAAAATAATAATTAAATGTTCTTTATTTCCCAATTTATTTAATGAGCTCTTTAGTAAATGGCTAGCAAGTGGTTTTGGATTAAAAATTGTTTCAGGGAAAGCACTATGTAAAACCATAGAGCTCTTTCCAGTATGTTCGTTTTTATAATGTTCTTTTTGTATATAATCTATTGTTTTATCATTATCTAAATCTAAAATTGTAATATCAAATTCATGCAAATTACTTGGAAGGAAAGCATTTGGTAAAACTATATTATAGTCATTTTGTTTATTATTTGGAACTTTTACTTTAGTACCTAAAGTTCCATTTTCTATATTAAATCCTTGTTTTTTTAGTTCATTAACATCTGTATCTTCAATATCAATGCAAGATATTTTGGGCTTTTCAATAATTTTTACTTCTTGTTTATCTTCTATATGATTATCAGATATTTCAGTTTCTTTAGTAAGTTCTTTACTATCTGGTATATCAATTTTATCTATTTTTTTATCAGATTTCTTTTTAAGTAAGTTTTTTAAACTTTTTATCATAATTTATACTCCAAACCCCAACAATTTCCCATCTATCAACTGAACAGGATTATTCGGATTTTTTATTCTCACATCACTAACACTTACATTTTGAGTATTCAAATTTTCTATCATTTGTCTATCTACCAAAGGCATTGATTCATATTTCTCTTTTTTCATCAAACAAATAAGCTGAAATGTTTTTGTCTCATCATAGCTATAAAGATAGTTGAAAATTTTAGTAGGGTTTTCTATATGCCACATGCCACGAATTCTAAAATCTGTAATACCTAGAGGGTCGACTTTTTTCACTTTTGCAAGCTCATTGGTCTCAGTAAATTCTACATTAGGAATTGAAGTAATACCGTTTGAAATAGTATCTTTTATTCTTTCGTAAATCTCTTTATCAGCACAAAAACAGTCTCCATAAACAAGCCACAAAGATTTTAACTGGTTGGTATTTTTAGGTACATTGCCTATGGCATAGAGCATATCTTTTTCGCTCCACTCTTCACAACTTCTACAAGCGGTCGTAATCATCGTACTATCTGAAAAAAGCTTTGCTTTTGGATAGGAACTGTTAAGTGCTATTGCAGTGTTATGAGATTCTAGCTTCTTTATCTCTATGGCATCACTGTTTCTTAAAATCAAATCTGGAGGGTTGTTTTTATTTCCGCTATAAGAATAGAGTATTGAAAAAAGTTCAAGTCTATTTTGTTCATTTATTTCGTTTGCGGTATCGGCAAAAGCGTCTTTTATTAAGCTTTCCAAACCTTCACCCATGTTGTTTGCTCTATTGTTTCCGTTAGTCACATGGTTTACAGTAGTTTGATAATTATTTACAATATTTACAAAAGCTTTGATGATATTAGACAACTTTTACGCTCCATTAGTTTTTTTAAAATTATAGCTTTTAATTTTGTATAGTACTGTTTTTTGCTAAAACACCCTAAAAATATGTCACTTTGCAATATTTTTTATCTTTTCCTCCAAACACTAACCTCTGCAACGCTATGCTGAAATTTTCTAGCCGTCTCTTTTATGACGAACTCCAAATCTTGAAGATGGAGAAGCTCAAACTCATCGTTCAAAATCTCTTTTAGTGTATCTAGTGTTTTTACCTCTTTGCCGCTCTCATCTTTGTATCCGCCGAGCCAAAACTCTTTTTTGGTAGAACTCTCCTGCCATGTGTAAGGGGAAGTTAGCATCAAAATTCCGGCGCTGTTTATGCGGTTTTTGATATCTTCTAAAAAAAGTTTCGGGTTGTATAGCCTGTCTATGAGATTTGTCGCCATTACCAAATCGTAAGAGTTGTAATTTGGCTTGAGGTTGCATGCATCTCCTTGCCAAAATGAGACTTTTTCTCTTAAATTTTCATAGCCCAGATCTTCAATAGTTACTTTTTTTCTCTCAGCCAAATCGCCCTCTGTTTTTGATGCATATGCGACATAACCGTCATTTTTAAGTTTTACTCCGACTCCGATAAATCTCGCTGAAAAGTCAACTCCTTCAACCACATCAAAAGTACGGGCAAGTTCAAAACTCGCTCTTCCCGTTGCACAACCCAGATCTAACGCTTTATTTGGGTTTTTTGCAAATTTTGAGGCTATTTTTACACACTCTACGGCAAAGTTTTTCACTCCAAAATATTCATCACCGTATTGAAATTCACAGTAGCGTGAAACCAGCTCATCGCTTTCATAAATATCGGTCTCTTTTTTATCTCCTAACGATGAGATTACATACCTAAAACCGGCATTTTGAAAGAAGTGTTTACGAAATGCGTAACGGGAATGCTTCATTATCAAATTTCCGCTGCTTGCCCATGACGAACCCAAAATAAGCGCATGTTTGTTGTCAAATGTAGGGGTTGAAAAATCGTCGTAAGCTTCATGCACTCTAAATCCATCAAAGCCGAAAATCGGCGTTCTGCTCCATTGCCAGACATTTCCCACTACATCATAGATCCCGTTGTGTCCAAACTCGTTTATAGGACATGAACTAAAGTAGTGGTAAAAGTTCAGGTTTGCCCTGCTTTGATGAAGTTCGGGAACATCTTTTAGCCCTGCATTCTCGTAAATAATACAGTACTCCGCTTCACTCGGCAATGAGTAGACGACCCCGTCTTTTTTGCTTTTGTAGCGGCAAAACGCTTCCGCTTCAAGAGCATTTACATCCACGGGCCAATCAAGCGGTAGATCTATCAATCTTGATAGCGTTCTATATCTGTACCCACTATCCTCTTTGACCCAAAAAGTAGGATGTTTTGCGCCGCTTATGGCTAAAAATTTTCTTCCCTCATCATCCCAAAACTCCTCATTTTCATAACCGCCATCTTGCACAAACTCCATAAACTCGCCGTTGCTCACAAGATACTTAGAGACACTAAAATCATTCACAATCTCACTATACCTTCCATACTCGTTATCCCAGCCATAAAGATTATGCGATAGATCTTTTCCCAAAACTACGGTTTTGCCCCTTAGATCTATCATCTCATTTTTAGGTGCGTTTGAGGAGTGAGTACAGATATCAAATTCTTTTACTTCTTTTACAAACTCTAGTGGGATTTGACGATGCAAAACCAAAGATGTCTCTATATGAATCCGCTCATGTTCGATCCCCATAAGCACTATCCACATCGCACTATCTTGGGCAATAGGCAGAGTCAAAGGAAGACTCATAATAAGCTCATCGACCACTTCTCTTACCTTTTTGCGATACTCCCTAACCTCGTCTACACTTGGCCAGCTGTAATTGTTGCTATTTACATCATCCCATGCCATTTCATCCACACCGACGGCAAAGATAGACTCAAACCGAGGATTTATCCTCTCTTTGATTATCTTCATATTGATTAGTTTATTTATAAAGAAAGTGGCGGTGTGACCAAAGTAAAATATCATCGGATGTCTTGTCGGTTCTGACTTTTTATAAAAAACTTCATCACTTTTTAAAACTTCAAAAATCTTTTCAAAGATATCATAAGTGTTGTGAAAGTAGGATCTTATATCTTCTCTTTTTGCCTCCGTATCAACACCATCAAGTGTCGGCGGATATAAACTAAATTTACTCAAGAAACAGCCTTTTGGATATAATTTTTCTATGAAATTTTATTATAGTGAAAAATTAGCTCCGTTTACAAATCTTACTCATGCTTTTACGACAAGACTAAGCGGTAACTTAGCTTTTCATGTCGGTGACGATAAGTCGATGGTAGAAAAGAACCATGAAGATCTCGCTAAAATGTTAAACTATGAAAAAAGAACGCTTGTTCACATGAGGCAGATCCACTCCGATATCGCCGTTATAGCCGATGAGTATAGTTTTGAAAATCCCCCTACTTGCGATGCACTTATAACAAACAGACCAAACACTCCGCTTATGGTTATGGTGGCGGACTGTTCCGCCGTTTTATTTTACGACGACGAACAAAAGATTATAGCAGTTGCACATGCAGGACGTGCGGGAGCATTTAAAAATATAGTAAAAATCACAGTTGAAAAAATGGGTAAAGAGTTCGACTCAAATCCAAAAGACATACATGTAAGCATCGGAGCAAGTATCGGAGTTTGCTGTTATGAAGTCGGATGTGAGATCTATGAAGAGGCAAAAGCACTTCATTTGGATTATGCTATGCAAAAAAGAGATGAGAGTTTTTATCTTAATGTAAACAAAATCCTAAAAAAACAACTTATAGAGTGCGGCATAGATGAGCGAAATATTGAAATTTTCAACGAATGTACAAGCTGCAACACAGATAAATATTTCTCATACAGAGCAGAAAAGCAGACGGGGAGATTTGCAGGAGTTTTAATGATAAAAGACACAAACTAAAAAACCCCTAAAGATAGGGGTTTTTTAAAGGTAGTCAGAGTGATTAGTACATTCCGCCCATGCCACCCATACCGCTCATATCAGGAGCAGCAGGTTTTTCTTCAGGTATCTCATAGATAGCTGCCTCAGTCGTTAAAAGAAGGCTCGCAATAGATGTAGCGTTTGTCAAAGCTACACGACCGACTTTAAACGGATCTATGATTCCAGCTTCAAACATATCTACATATTCGCCTGTTGCAGCGTTAAAGCCGATATTCTCATTTGTTGCATTCTCAACCGCATTTACTACAACACCGGCATCATAACCTGCGTTTGTAGCAATCTGTTTTAGCGGAGCTTTTATAGCACGAAGGATTATCTCACAACCGATTTTTTGATCACCGCTTAGATCAAGTTTTACTTTAGCTCCAGCTCTAACAAGTGCAGCTCCTCCACCGATAACGATTCCCTCTTCAACAGCAGCTTTTGTAGCTGAGAGTGCATCGTCAACACGGTCTTTTTTCTCTTTCATTTCAGTTTCACTTGCCGCACCGACTTTGATAACTGCAACTCCACCGCTTAGTTTTGCCAAACGTTCTTGAAGTTTCTCTTTGTCATATTCACTTGTCGTAGTATTCATCTGAACTTTAATTTCAGCAACTCTTGCTTGAACAGCCTCAGTTTTTCCTGCACCGTTTACGATTACAGTATTATCTTTATCTATTACAACTCTAGAAGCCTGCCCTAGGTGTTGGATTGTAGCCGCACTTAGCGTATGACCCGTCTCTTCAGAAATAACCGTTCCTGCAGTAAGAACCGCAATATCTTGAAGCATAGCTTTTCTTCTATCTCCAAATCCTGGAGCTTTAACGGCAGATATGTTTAACACACCGCGAAGTTTGTTTACAACAAGAGTTGATAACGCTTCACCCTCTACATCTTCAGCGATAATCAGAAGCGGACGAGAAGTTTTTTGAACCTGCTCTAAAACAGGAAGCAAATCTTTAAGTGAAGTCACTTTACTCTCAACTAGTAAGATCCATGGATTTTCAATCTCAGCTATCATCTTCTCAGCATTTGTGATGAAATACGGGCTTAAGTATCCACGGTCAAACTGCATACCCTCAACAACAGTAAGCTCATCAACTATACCTTTAGCTTCTTCAACGGTAATTACGCCGTCTTGCCCGACTTTTTCCATAGCTTCAGCTATCATATTTCCGATTTGCTCGTCGGAGTTTGCAGAGATTGTTGCGACTTGAGCTATATCTTTTTTGCCGTTGATTACTTTTGAAGATGCCTTTAAGTTTACCAAAATAGCTTCGCAAGCTTTGTCCATTCCTCTTTTTACTTCGATAGGATTTGCACCTGCCGTAATATTTCTAAGTCCCTCAGAGAAAATTGCATTTGCCAAAACAGTAGCCGTTGTCGTTCCGTCACCGGCTTCATCTGCAGTCTTTGAAGCCACATCTTTAACAAGAGTTGCTCCCATGTTTTCTAATTTGTCTTTAAGTTCAATCTCTCTAGCAACCGATACACCGTCTTTTGTAATTACAGGATTACCGTAGCTTTTTTGGATCAAAACATTGCGACCACGTGGTCCCATTGTTACTTTAACCGCATCTGTAAGTTTTGCAACACCGCGAGCCAATGCATTTCTTGCATTATCTGAAAAAATTATCTCTTTTGCCATCTTTATTTCCTTGATTTTTAGTTTAATTTATAAATTGCAATGAAGGTAATCCCTCATTATTTGTTCATAAAAGGAATTTTTCCTCTTATTTTGCTCTACACCGCTAAATTGGTTAAAGCACTACACACTTTTGTATCAAAATTTTATAATTCCAAAAATATCATCAGTTTCTAAAACTAGAAACTTCTCACCCTCAAGTGAAATTTCATTGCCTGAGAATTTTCCAAAAACTACAACTTCACCGCAAGCCAACTCGCTAACCTCTGCGCTTACTGCTACAACCTTCCCTTTTGAAGGTTTTTCTTGTGCATTATCAGGAATAATAATACCACTGCTTGTAGTATTTGCCTCTTCTTCTCTTTGTACTAATACTCTTTTGCCTAATGGTTGAAAATTCATATAAAACTCCTTAAATAATATTGTTTACGCGCGCAATTTTACATAAATAAAGTAACAAAGTCAATATCCTTAGTCCTTGAGACTAAGGGTTATTTACAAATTATACTCAATATTATTGACATTAATATCTGCTTTCATGTGGGTAATTTTCTTTTTACTGACTTATTTCGTTTCTTAGGTTATTTAAAGTTTTAAATATGTATAATTCTGCCTCTTAAAGATGTCAGGGTAGCTCAGCTGGTTAGAGCACTGGTCTCATAAGCCGGGGGTCGGGGGTTCGAGTCCCCCCTCTGACACCATTTTTAAGATTCCGAATTAGCTCAGCGGTAGAGTAGGTGACTGTTAATCACTTGGCCACTGGTTCGAATCCAGTATTCGGAGCCACCCTTTTTAAAACCCCATAAACACGACATTTCAGAGCTTTAAAAATCTATGGTAGCTATATGGTAGCTAAAATATTTTTCAAGTATTACTTTTTATAATACCCCACCTACTAAAACAATCCAATTGATTTATCAATCTTTCTAACTTCTGCTGGAATAAACTTATTGTATTTATGTATCAACATCTCTAGATTTGTATGCCCCATCATTTGCGCTATATGATTTATAATACAACAACTTGGCAGTTCTCTTTCAACTTATACAGCCTTAGAACATTCAAATAGTTTATAAGGTTTACGTTAATTGCATTGATAGCTTTAATGTTAATTATGAGAGGTCTACTAATTTTATAGATAGTCTGGGTATGTTAAGAAAAAAATTGTTTTTAAGAAAGGCATTTGGAGTTACACAAAATAAGAGTTTATGGTGCGACCGGGGAGATTTGAATTAACCCATCCAACACACTACAAACCCCACACCTAAGGTGTCTAGGTGGGTTTCAGAGGTATTTTTCCAACTGTTACTCAACTTCATTTAATTCCCTTATTATAGGTGTTCCAACCTAATACCAACGTAGTAAAAGTGTTACAGTAACAGTTGACTATTTCTACCTATTTTTACTCAAAAAACACCAAATAATTCCACTTAATAATTATAATAATTATCAAATTATATTATATATAGCCCAATTATCCCAAACAACCCAATTTCACACCTTAGATGATTACATCAACTCTATATAATCTCTCCTTCTAACTGTTGGTTTATTTTGTTTATGAGTTTATAGTAGATTGAAATAGAAAACAAATGTGATTTTTCCCATTGAAATAATTTTGAGTAATAATCCCTCCAATACCCCATAAATCACTTCAACATAACAAATCATAAATTTACTGAGCCATAACAATTTTACAGTTTTTCAAAGTTTGGTTACGACATTAAATTTCTCTTAAATACGACAATAAGTTTGTAAAACGATATCTCTGAAAGACTATATTTATAGGAGTTTAGAAAGGTTTTGGCTACTAAAATTGATTGAAAGAGGTTAAACAACCTGAAATAGGTAGTTTCAGAGGTTAGTGGGAGTGATTACATCATCTATTATGGAAAATGAGTCAGAGTAAGACATCTTTTCATCTAAACAATATTTGCTATTTTACTATCTAATATTAGAGACGATTTCAATATCATTAAATTTAATTTTAAAATCTGATTTTATAAATTGATTCCATTCTGATAAATAATCTCTTTGACTATTGCTCATAATTAAATCTACCACTGCATCTACATCCTCTAATTTTAAATTTGATGATATTTTATGCTCTGAGATATTTGAACTGTGTAAATTAATATGATGTATAACTTCTTTACCGTCGTCTAATAAATTTCTTAAATTATTCCACTCGTATAATACAACATTTCCAATTTTTTGAAAATCTAATTGTGCAGAGGTATGTGCTAAAACTAATATAAAATTATTTTTGTCTTTATTAAGATTTACTCCTAACTTACTTAAATCATCAATGAACTTTTTTTGATGAATTGCTTCATTTATAGATGATAGCTGCTTTAATCCTTTTTTAAATAATTTATTATTACAAAATGATTTTATTTCATCTTTATAATAAGGTTTATTATTAATAGTATATTTGCATTGTATAAAATAGTAAACATCCCTTTGTCCATCATATAAAATTATATCAATATCAACATTTATTCCATCAAAATTATAATCCAAAGAGTTTTCTATTATTAAATATCTACCTTTATTGTTAAATCTATCCACTAAGTTATTTCGTATATTTAATTCAAATATTTTACCTAATTTAGCTGTTAAATCAAATAGTTTATTCTCTGCTGTCAAACGAACTCTAAAATTGTGCAGTTAAATTTAAAAAAAGTTACCTTCTGAAACTTAAACCACCTCTTGTTTTTCTACTGTTTTATTTGAAGATTTAGCTCCAAACTTATAAATATCTGAGTTGATGATTCCTGATTCTTTTTTCTCTTTTAATCTGTAACTTTCTCCTTGTATATTGATGACATGTGAATGATGAAGTATTCTGTCAAGGATAGCAGTCGTAACTATTTTATCTCCTCCAAACACTTGTGCCCAATGGCTGAATATTAGATTTGAAGTGAGTATTGTTGAGCTTTTTTCATATCTTGCGGAGATGATTTGAAAGAAGTGGTTGGCATCCTCTTTGGACATATTAAAGTATCCGATTTCATCAATAATAAGAACAGAAGGTGTGGCAATATTCTTTAAAAAACTATCATAACGTTTTTCTCTTTTTGCTTTATTGGCATCTGAGATAAGCTCTGTTATGGAAGTAAACCTTACTTTGTATCTGTTCATGACAGCTTTATATCCAAGTGCAATCGCAAGATGCGTTTTACCAACGCCTGGTTGTCCTAGAAATATAATGTTTTCGTGTTTTTTGACAAAGGCAAGAGATGCCAATTCCTCGATTTGTTTAGAGTTCACACCTATAGTAAAACTGTAGTCGAACTGTTCTATAGTCTTAATGGCAGGAAATCCTGCTAACTTTGTGAGAGTATGCTTAGAACGACTTATTTTGTCATTAAATTCAAGTTCTAGCAGCTCATGTAAATACTGAGAATAGTTCCAACTCTCTTTTGCAGCTAAGAGAGATTTTTCATTATAGTGTTCTTGTATAGATGAAAGTTTTAGCTCTTCGCATAGTTGTTCAATATTTATGTTTAATTCCACAGTGTAGCTCCATTCATTGAGTGTCCAGCATAACTAAGCGCCACCAGTGCAGTAAGTGAAGGAATAAACGCATCATAACTTTGCATATCACGATTTGGGATATAGATACCTCTTATTTTTTGGGTAGCTCTGTAAATATTACTGTTTTTTGCTAAAATAACATTCACAGCCTTTGGATGGATACCCAAATAAGGTTTAGGTAGAGGCAACAGGTGGTAGCGTTCCTCTGCTAAAAGTGCAAATGGTATTTGAAGTGTTGTTTGATGAATTCGTTTATTGGCAACATCATCAAGCCATTTGAGTACTTCAGCATTTGCATTATCTCTATTCATGCTGTATCTCTTCATAGCAAGTCTCACACTCAAGCTATTGTGAAAACTGTACCTAAGATAATGATTAAATCTCTCAACTTTTCCTTTGGTCTTAGCACGGTATGGCTTACAAACCCTTATTTTAAATCCGCAGTGTTTAGCAAAATCCTCAAACATAGAGTTTAATTGATGTTTGCCGTATCCATAAGCATTTCTCTTTGTGATAACGGTACGCATATTGTCATAGAGTGATTCTTTGGGAACGCCTCCAAAATAATTAAATGCATTGAGATGGCAGATAATAAGCGTTTCAAGAGTTTCATCTTGAACATATTCTACATAGGATGCTCTACTGTAGCCCATTGTTGCAACAAACGCAGAAAGATTATCTTTTGGAAACTCAATCCAATCAACTTGCATCTGCTGTGCTGGCTCTGTCTCAAATCTGATGAGTTGTTCTTCCTCTTTCACACGTTTACGAAGATCATATCTTTGCATCACCTGCTGAAGCCATCTTAGGCTTCCAAGATATCCAAGCTTTACTATCTCATCATAAATTACTGTTGTTGGAATCTCAACTTTATTGGCGCGTGCAACTTCAAGCATATGTCCTACATGAGGTAAATACTCATCGACTAGATTCTCCGTTGGGGCTTTTGCAATTATAGAAATATAACATTCTGGTTTATTCGCATACTTGCGAACAGTTTCTCTACTGATTCCCAGTCTTTTAGCTATAGCAGATTTACTCATTCCTTCTTTGAGCCATTTATGTATCATTTTTATATCTCTCCTTTTTAACACTAAACCTCCTATTTCAACATGAAGTTAAAGTTTAGCAAAACTAATTTATTAGTTTAAGGTTCAAAAATCAAAATATAACTTTTTGTGATTTCTTAACTGCCTAGTTTAGCAGTTCGTTTGACACATAATGAAAATATAAATAAATTATCAATAGTATATATTACAAATAGTTACGTATTACTTCAAAATAAATATATAGTTAAAGTAATTACTTTAATAGATGTCAGAATTAGTCACTTGGATTCTAATAGTTTTTAGTATTCATTTCTAGAGTATATGTAAAAAAATATTGATGATGAAAAGTATGACGAATTGAAAAGGAATGAGTATAGAGAATGACACTATGAAATGTAAAAGTGTTACAAAACTGTTACAGTAAGTTTTTTGATTGTTTGAAAAGTCTGTGAAAGTCCCTATAATAGGGTTTTTTTGTTGGTGCGACCGGGGAGATTTGAACTCCCACACCCGTAGGGCGCTACCACCTCAAGGTAGTGTGTCTACCGTTCCACCACGGTCGCATTTAGAGGTTAAAGCACCAAACGGTGCTTTATAACTTAGAGTTGATTAACCTAAGTATGGATTTGCGTAAAGTGCTATAAGAGCAATTACTAGTGCATAAATAACTTGAGCTTCAATCATTGCAAGAGCGATGAACATTGTAGTCATAAGTTTAGCACCTAAACCTGGGTTTCTTGCAGTTCCTGCGATTGTTGCAGCAGCAGTATTACCCATACCGATAGCTCCACCAAGAGCAGCAAGACCAAGACCAAGACCAGCAGCGATCATCGAATATGCTTTAAGAGTTTGGTTTGCAACATCACCATCATTTGCTAAAGCAGCAGTAGCTAATGCTACCATTAAGAAAAGAATTTTTTTCATAGTTTCTCCATTAAAATTATTACAAACTTTTTCGGCTAGCGTAACCACATCCATAACGAATGCAGCAACCCAAACATAAATGAAAGGATTTCCCTACTTAAATTTGATCCGGAATTATACATAATATATGATAAAAATTAGTTGAAACTTTATAATATCAATTAGGTAAAATACCCTTATTTACGAATAAAGCTAATTATGCACGCCCTAGAGAAATCTTATTACCTTTAAACTCTAAAATCTCCACATCCATGACATCGCCCTCTTTTAGCACATCACTCACTTTGTCTACTCTTTGATCAGATATTTTAGAAATATGAATTAGTCCGTCAGTACCATCCGGAAGTTCTATAAATGCACCAAAATCAACTATTTTTTTAACTATGCCTTTATGCTTATCACCGACTTTATACTCTATTTTTGCAACTTTTGGTGTATTTACGATTCCCTCAATATGCTCTCTTGCAGCTTTTACACCGCTTTTGCTTTTGCCTGTTACTTTTACTTTTCCATCTTTTTTATCAATATCGATAGCTACTTCAAACTTCTCGATTATTTCACGGATAGTTTTACCTGCCTGACCGATGATATCGCCGATAAAACTCGGATTTATATGAAAAAAATCTGTACTCGGTAAAACGCCGTCGTTAAACTCTATCTTTTTTTCAGCTTCTTGCATGATATCTATAATATGAGCTCTACCCTCTTTTGCTTGATAGAGAGCCTCTTTTAAAACATTTAAGCTGATTCCGCCTAACTTGATATCCATTTGCATAGCAGTAATACCATCTTTTGAACCGGTTACCTTAAAGTCCATGTCCCCGTCATGATCTTCAAGTCCCATAATGTCAGAGAGTATCGCATATTTTTCGCCATCACTCACCATACCCATAGCAATTCCTGCAACCGTATCGCTTGTATCTATATCAGCTGCGCGAAGTGCCATATAGCCACCGCATACCGTTGCCATCGATGATGAGCCGTTTGATTCTAAAATCTCCGATACAAGGCGAACAGTCTGCCCACCAAGATTTGTTATCGGCTCTAGTGCTCTTTTTGCAAGATTTCCGTGTCCTAACTCTCTTCTTTTTGTTCCCATAATAGGAGATGCTTCACCTACGCTAAATCCAGGAAAGTTGTAGTGAACCATAAAATTCTCATTTTGAGTTCCCTCATCCGTTAGATTTTCAAACATCTGCGCATCTTTTGCTCCACCCATAGTTAGAACAACAAGTGCTTGTGTTTGTCCACGTGTAAAAAGACAAGATGAGTGTGCACTTGGAAGTACGTTTGTGCTGATAGTTATCGGTCTGATCTCATTTAAAGCTCTGCCGTCAGCTCTTACTCTCTCATTTAAAATTTGAGATCTTACCTGTTCTCTTTTTACTTTTTCAATCGCATCTTTTAACTCAACTTCATCCCAATGCTCTTTGTTTAGCATTATTTTTTTTCTAAGTCCTCTTAATGCTGTAGAACGCTCTGACTTTGCCATTTGATTCATAGCCGATTTTATATCTAAAAAGCAGTGCTCACGCACATAAGAAACCATCTCATCATTTACTACATGTGCTTTGTACTCCATCTCTAGAGTCTCTTTTTTAAACGGTGCGAACGCTTCTTCGTATTTGGCGTTATTTTCAAAAAGAAGCTGCTGAGTTTTTTCAAAGATAGTTATTAACTCATCCTCATTTACCGCATTTGAGACATGTGTTGTTATGATCGGAGCGCTAAGTGTCGGATCCATAAGTGGATCAACAACCAAAGTACTATCTACTTTCTCAGAACCGACACTTCTCATCTCAATCATCAAGAGATCATCTTTTGTTCCGGAGAGATAAAGATCCAACGTAGAGTTATTTAGCTGTGATAAAGTAGGATTTAATATAATCTCTCCATCAATTTTTGCAGCTCTTACTGCAGAGACCGAGGTATTTATATCTATATCGCTTACAAACAGAGCGGCAGAAGCAGCACTAAGTGCTAAAACCTGAAGATCCGACTCTTTATCGACGCTAAATGTCATAATTGTAATCTGTGTCGGATATCCGAAACCTTTTGGAAAAAGCGGACGAAGAGAGCGGTCAACTATTCTCGAAGTCAGTGTTTCAAAATCACTCGGTTTTGTTTCGCGTTTAAAAAATCCGCCCGGAATCTTACCTGCTGCATATGATTTTTCTATGTACTGAACTGTTAGCGGAAGAAAATCATCTTTCACTATTTCTGTTTCATCAATTACAACCGTTGCAAGGATAACTGTATTGCCGCTTTTTATCCAAGCCGCACCGTTTGCCTGTTTCGCAACTTCACCAAATGAATACTCTTCACTTCTATTTTTCAAATCTACTTTAATATCATACTTCACTTTTTTCTCCTAATATTTTCTCTATTCTATCTTCATCTATATTCTCTAACTCTTCATAGTATAACGATGTTTCAACATAATCATCTATATTGTGAAGAAAAAACAGATCATCCGCAAACGGTTCTAAAAACTCCAAAACATCACTTGGTATAACCGGCACCGCGATATAAACAGCTTTTGGTTTCTGTGCTAAAATTGTTTTTAGTGCAGTTAAAAATTTTAATCCCGTTTCACTTCCTTCATCTATCAATAAAACTACCTGATTGTGCATAGATGCAAAGGGCAGCCCCCTTCTATATTGATATATGTAACTGAGTATCTTCTCCTCATGTTTTCTACGTGCTTCACCATAAATATAGTCATATTGAATCCCAAACGAAGTAACAAGTTTTTCATTGATTACGATCTCTTCGCTTTCACATACTCTGGCTATTTCACACTCGCTGTTATTTGGAGCCATAATGGCTTCCGAGAAGAGAATATTTATACTGTTTTTATACTTTGCGCGTATATGATATGCAAGCTCTAAGCCGCCTCGTGAAACTGCAATCAACTTCCAGTTTTCATCTTTGAGTTTTTGCATAGGTATTACTTCATGTAGCTTTTTTGCGGCGTCTTCCCTGTTCTTTAGTATATTTTTATATTTTTTCATACTACTGATTTTCCTCGGATTTATCAGGAAGTCTATAAACAAAACCGGAGAGTGACCCATCTGATTTCATTATCGGCTTAAGCCTAATAGTAATATAAACATACCTATCATAAATCGAGTCAGACGAACCGTCTCGACTAAGTATCGGTCTATTGTTCTCAAGATATGTAAGTCCAAAGTCCCAACATCTTTTTTGGTATAAAAACCCAACTTCAAAACCTTTTTTTTCTCTTCTTTCTAAATCATAATTATGTTTAAAAGAATAAGAGTAATGTTTGTTGTATTTATAACCGACACTGGATGTCATATAGCTAGTAATCGGCGAAATTTCGGCACTCTTTTGCAGAAAAATATTTTTATACATATGTGATAAACCAACATTATAACTATCATCTGCATAAGAAATTTTATTGAAATTTTTAGAAAATGCACTCTCCTCATAATTATAAAACATGTTATTATAAAAATTTATGCTATCGCTTATCTGATAATCCAACTCATTTTCTATCTCGTTTGTTTGTCCGCCGTGTTCCTCGTATATAGTATTTTGTGCGAGTTTATGGTAGATTATCTGTCTTCCTGAAATATTATAAAGATAGTGTGAAAAGTAGAGCTGTAAATTCTCTTTAATATTTTCAATATTATAAAACTCACAAATCGGATTAAATCTATTTATATCATCAGAACAGTAATCTTTTTGCTCATCATAATACCCGTTCTCAAATTCACTTCCCGCTACTTGATATTGTGTACCGAAATCTATAACATGCGTAACTTCATCAAAAGCGCGTGTCAACTGAGATGACGCAGACACGGCATGATAATTTCTTGCAAATAGACCGCTATTATACTCATCCAGAGATATGCTTCCCTCTTCCTTGCCATTAAAATTGGTATGCTGTGCATATAGATTTGTTTTATAGGCTATATTCATCCGCTCGTCAAAAAGAGATGTTTGAAGAGTCAATGGAATATTTAAATCTGTCTGAGTCGCACTTTTACCTACACTTCTATAGTAATTATTGCTTTTTATATCCATACTGTAAAGTAAATGATTCTCAAGCAGCGTATCAAGATATCTATGGTAGTGAAGTGCAGGAAGATTTTGAAGTGTTTTTTCATTGCTCTCTAATGTTAAATCTTTATAATGTTTAAAATATGATCCAAAATAGTTATTATCCGTATTGTAAAAAAGATTTATTCTAGAGAGCAATTGTGTTGCTGTAGCATTTTTTGTCGTATCGTTTGCAGAGAGATTGATATAATCGACATCGTTCATATTGACAATATCCATATATAAACCGGACTGACCTTTTAGGTTTGTCTTAAACCATTGGTTTATCACATCGCTGTTCTCATATAAAAAATTAAAGCCGTAATGTTTTTTATTTCCTAACTTGTTTTCAAGATAATAATCCTCTTGTTCTTGAAAAAAACCGGATGTTAAAGAGCCATTTGAAATTTCGCTATCAACAAATCTAAACGTGGAGTACACACCTGAACCGCGATTTGTTCTTATCTGTGGTCTTAAATCCAAATCCCACCAGTTTTGTTCTGCAATGAAGAGTGATTGTTCATAATAAAAACCTTCTTTGCTAGAGAACCCTATCATCGGAGGTAAAACGCCTGTTCTTCTTTTTGTATTGAGAGAGTAGCCGAAATATGGGGTATAAAAAACGGGAATATCATATATGTAGATTCTTGCATTATAGAGATTGAGCCACATCGTATCCGTGTTGTACTCCGAGGATGTAAACTCCATTTTCCAAAGCGGATTATTTGGATCACACCCACTCATAACACCGGATTTTATATCTATATCGCTCTCTTTTGAGTAGCCATTTGCACCGCTTAGCCAAACATCGGCACTCTGTTCCAGCATGTAAAATGGTTTGAAAGTTCTCTCTTTTTGAGCTATATTCAGTTTTGCATATTGCCCCAAAAATCGAATATTCTCTCCCTGAGTAGCATGAATATTTTCAAAAAGCTCAAGTTCGCCGCTATCTCTGTTATAAATCGCTTTTTTTGCACTCAGATAGTAGTCTTGATATACTACGACAACCTCGCCCTCTGCTGTAATAATATTGGCTTGTGTATCCATATTCGTTGCATATACTTCAACTCTATCATCTGCGGCTGCATATAGAGCAGATAAAATTAAAAATATAAATAACTTAAGCATTTATAACCAAAGTTTTGGCACTTTTATCATGCCAAGTTTGCCTAGATGGGTCTAAAAATCCCCATAGAAAGCCAAGGTAAAAGAGCATTTCACTAACTACCCTTACAAATGCGCGGTTTAGTGCAACGACTACATTTGGAGTTTGAAGAGTTTTTATCTCTATGACTCTTATCTTCATAGCGATTTTACCGAGTGTCGCACCATACTGCATGATAAAAAAAGCCTGATATATGATTTTTATCGCCATGTATTCTAAAATAAACGTGTTTGTAAGCAAAATCATCTCTTCAACAGTTTTAGCCTCAAAAAAAGAGTTTCCCAATGCAAGAATAAGTAAAAGAGATAGCAACATCTCATCTATGAAAAAAGCCATCCCTCTCTTTTTTATCGTTGCTAAAGTCATCCCCTCTCTATGAAGGAGATTTTCAATCTCCTCGTTCACTTTGCTTCTTTAAAAAGTGCTTGGTATGCTATGTCTGTTCTGAGTTTTTTACCTGCAAAATGAACTTGACCGCATCGCATATATGCTCTGTCTCTAGCCTCTTTTATCGTATCTCCGACTCCAACACAAACTAAAACCCTGCCACCGTCTGCGTAAAGAACACCATCAACCATACTTACTCCGGCGTAAGAGATATGAGTATATTTCTGTACCTCTTCATGATATACATCATCAACTATTATTTCTGCAGGAGTTGAGTTTGAGTATGGATAATTTGCACTTGCCATAACTACACCTACCGCAAACTGTTTTGAGAACTCTACTTTTATTTCACCGAGTCTATTTGTTGCAGCTTTATAGAACATATCACTAACGCTTGAAGTCATAAGAGGCATCAGAATTTCACACTCTGGATCTCCGAAGCGAACATTAAACTCTAAAGTAATCGGTTCACCCTTTACCACCATAACACCTATAAAAAGGACACCTTCAAAAGGAGCGCCCTCCTTTTTCATACCGTCTAAAGTAGGACGTATGATTCTGTCTCTGACTTTTTGATAAAGCACTTCATCGACTAAAGGTGTAGGAGCATAAGCACCCATTCCACCCGTATTTGGTCCTTGATCATTATCCATTACTCTTTTGTGATCTTGCGCTGCAGGAAGAAGAATATAATCCTCTCCGTCACAAACTGCAAACATAGAAAGTTCATAACCGTCTAAAAACTCTTCTACGATAACTTTTAGTCCCGCATCGCCAAAACTTTTTCCGCTTAACATCTCAGAGATTGCTATTTTAGCCTCATCATGACTTTGAGCGATAATAACACCTTTACCTCCGCATAAGCCGTCTGCTTTTACGACAATAGGAGCCGTAAGTTTATCCGTAAATTTAAATGCGTCTTCTATTGAAGATGTCTCTATATAACGAGCCGTAGGAATATCATATTTTGCTAAAAAGTTTTTCATATAAACTTTTGAACCCTCTAGCTGTGCCGCTTTCTTGCTTGGTCCAAAAATAGTAAGTCCATGTTCTTTAAAAATATCAACAACACCATCAACAAGCGGAGCTTCAGGTCCTACTATAGTCAATTCTATATCGTTATCTTTAGCAAACTGTGCAAGTTCGTTATAATCTTTTATATTTAGGTTTGTCCCTAAACTACCGGTTGCACCGTTTCCCGGCATAAAAAAAAGCTCATGCCCATTTTTTTCGTTTAAAATAGCAAGAGCAATTGAATACTCTCTGCCGCCGCTGCCTAAAATTAAAATTTTCATTAACACTCCGTAAATTAGTTAAAAAATATCTACTCAATATATCAAGAATAGACTAAAGAGATATTTTTGTAAAAACAGCCCGAGTAGCCGTCTCGCATTTGGCTTGGTTCTAAAAAGCCGTATTTGGGCGAAGAGAGAATTTTCTAACGGCAGCATTATCTCGACAGAGTTAACATATCTCAAACGATAGCACCGACACACGAAAACCCTACTAGTCCGCTATGTGAAAATGTAGAACCCTCATAGTGCGATATGTCGAACCACCCAGACTGTTACTACTATTATACAAAATATTTCTTGATTTTATTTGTAAGTTACTCTTTTATTTTTAGAGCAAGTTCAATACAACTCTCTATTGACGTACTTTCACTTACTATATATTCTACGCCCTGAGGTAAAAGATTTGCTGTTGTTTTACCAATTACTATAATTTTAGCATCCGGATGTATAGAGTTATTTTTCAAAAAGCACTCTATTGAGGATGGAGATGTAAAGATAAGAGTAGAATCATCATCTACCCTTACATCTAAAATCTCTTGTGAACACTCACTCACATAGAGTATCTCTTCGTCTATATTATACCCCTCGTCTCTGCTTTTTTGAACAAAGTTGGAAGCTATCAATTCTGCTCTTAGATAGAGCCATTTTGTCTCTTTTGAAAACTCTTTTATGTTTTTTATAAGATTATCGCCATAGCCGTCACCGCTACACAAAACATTACCGCCAAACTCCTCATAAGCAACTGCCGTTTTAACCGAAACACATAGAGCAGGAATACCTATAAAATCTTTTTTATCATATTGCTCTAATGCTTTTACGGTCTGTTTTGACGTAATAATCAAATACTCATATTTAGAAAAATCAATATCAGGCTTTAAATACCTTACATCTAAAGATTTTACATTTTTTGCATGTTTGCTCTTTGAAGTAGCAAAAAGATAGATACTCTTTGGCATAATAAGTTGTCTTACTCCCATTCTATCGTAGCAGGCGGCTTTGAACTTATATCGTAAACTACACGATTAATTCCATCTACTTCATTAATTATTCTTCTAGAAATTCTCTCTAACAAATCATGCGGAAGATGTGCAAAAGTTGCCGTCATTCCATCAACTGCTTCGACAACTCTGACACAGACCGTATTGTCATAAGTTCTGTTATCACCCATTACGCCTACCGATTTTACATTTAATAAAACGACAAATGCCTGCCAAGTTTTTGCATAGTATCCGCTTGCTTTTAATTCATCCAACAAAATAACATCTGCTTCACGAAGAAGATCTAAGTCCGCTTGATTTACATCGCCCATAATACGAATCGCAAGTCCCGGTCCAGGGAATGGATGACGGTTAATCATAGACTCTGGAAGTCCAAGCTCTAAGCCGATTTTGCGAACTTCATCTTTAAATAGTTCACGAAGAGGCTCAATCAGTTCAAAATCCATCCAGTCAGGCAATCCACCGACATTATGGTGCGATTTTATAACTTCTGAAGGTCCGTTAACTGAAATAGATTCTATAACATCAGGGTAAAGCGTGCCTTGAGCTAAAAACTTGATACCGTCATGCTTTTTAGCCTCTTTTTCAAACTCTTCTATAAATGTATGCCCGATAATTTTTCGTTTTGTCTCAGGATCACTTACACCCGCTAATTTGCTTAAGAAACTCTCTCTTGCGTCAACAACTACCAAAGGTACTTTGAGATTGATTTTAAACACCTCTTCAACCTGTTCTCTCTCGCCTTTACGCAAAAGTCCATTGTCCACAAAAACAGGAACAAGCTGCTCACCGATTGCCTCATAAAGCATAGCTGCAACAACCGAACTGTCAACTCCGCCGCTTAGTCCGCAAAGAACTTTTCCGTTTCCGACTCTCTCTCTGATAATCTTAATCTGCTCTTTTAAGAAATGCTCCATCTTCCATTTCTCTGTAACACCGCAGATAGTTCTTGCAAAGTTGCGAAGCATCAAATAGCCCTCTTCAGAGTGCTGAACTTCCGGATGATACTGCATCGCATAAACACGTCTTTTCTCATCTGCGATGGCTGCATAAGGAGAGTTGGCGGATATTGCTATAGGCGTAAATCCTTCAGGAAGAACATCAACCTTATCGCTATGGCTCATCCAAACAACTCTATCATCGTCACAATCTTTTAAAAGAGGCGAACAACCTTCGCCTGTATTAATAATCTTTAATTCTGCTTTTCCGTACTCATGGTGGGACGAACGAACTACACTACCACCAAAATCTACCGCAATTCTCTGCATGCCGTAGCAAATGCCAAGAATAGGTATTCCCATTTGATAAACACCTTGATCCACCACATATGCATCTTTATTGTAAACCGAAGATGGTCCGCCGCTTAAAATAATGCCTTTTGGATTTTTAGCTTTTATATCTTCCACTTTTGTATGGTATGGAAGAATTTCACAATAAATTTTATCTTCGCGCAAACGGCGAGCTATAAGTTGAGTATATTGAGATCCGAAATCTAATACTATAATGCTAACATCTGTCATCTGATTACCTTTAAAAAGAGTGTTTTGAAGTGCCAAATAGGCGTTAAGAGGGTACGTACCCTTTTGATAACAAAAGGATACAATAAGTTTGTTTAATGTTTAATATAGAGACCCAACACCTGATACTGCACATACCAAATAGCAACTGACACCACATAGCCTATAAATATAGTCCATGAATATTTCATGTGTGAGCCAAACGTATATATTCCAGGCAGTTTGCCCATTACACCTACACCTGCTGCAGAACCAAATGAGATGAGTGAACCACCGACTCCTGCAGTCATAGTTACAAGCATCCACTGGTCAACGCCCATGTCTGGATTTGCTTTTAAAATAGCAGACATAACAGGAACATTATCTACGATGGCAGATAAAAATCCAACACCTATATTTGCCCATGTAGAGCCTAAAACAGAAGGGTCATACACAACAGCCGCAAGAGATAGCCAGCCTACAAAATAGAGTGCTCCGACCGCAGCTAAAATACCGAAGAAGAATAGAAGAGTATTATTCTCTATCTTTGCAATGGAGTGAAAAACATTGAACTCACTTTTATGAACTTTTTTAAGTCTATAAGCAAAGAGTTTAAGAAGTGACAATCCAAAAAGCATTCCCCACATTGCCGGTAAGTGAAGTACTTGATGCGAAAAAACAGCACATAGTATTGTAAATACGCCAAGACCTATAACAACTTCTGCACCCTTCATCATCTCAGGCTTTTTCTCTGTACTTGCATCAAAGTGAGGAGTCTCATCAGGCACAAATCTGCTAAGCAAATAGCCTGTTACAAGAAACCCTCCAATTGCAGATGGAAACAGAAATAAAAAGTCAACAAATTCACCCTTTCCTGCCGCCCATGCCATAAGTGTCGTAATGTCTCCAAAAGGACTCCATGCACCGCCTGCATTTGCAGCAACTACTATATTTATAGCTCCCGGAACTAAAAATGAAGCTTTTTGACGCTCAATCGTAATAAGAACGGTTGATAAGATGAGAGCTGTTGTTAAGTTGTCTGCAACCGGAGAGATAAAAAATGCCAATAAACCGGTAGCCCAAAAGAGTTTTTTATAGCTATACCCTTTTGAAACAAGGTTATATTTAAGTCTGTCAAAAATACCCATGTGAATCATAGATTCAATGTAGACCATAGCAACAAACAAGAAGAAAAAGATCTGTGCAATCTCTAAAATAATATGCTCAACTTGTGTATGGACAAGATCCATATTCATACCGTTTAGCGCATAATAAAAAGCAATCAAAATAAAAAGAAAAGTACCTGCGAAGAGAGCCGGCTTGGCTTTGTCTATATGGTATTTCTCCTCAGCGGCAACAAAGTAATACCCGATTACAAATATGATTAGGGAAGCAAATCCAACCCATGTCATGGTCAAATCAGGAATCACATCGCTGCTGCCCCCCGAGCTTGCAAATGCAAAACTAAAACTAAACATAATAATTAACAACTTAATCACTATCATCCTTTTTTATAAAATGTACTCCGATAGACTCATCTCTTGCTAATGCAGCAAGCACAATCTCTTTTGCCGTAAGTAGACGAAATTTCAGAAGTTTACCGATTTTTTCATTTAAAAGAGCATTAATTTGATCCAATGCACTCTTTAAACCCTTTTTTGTTCTTACAATGGAAACGTTCTCCCACATGATTTTTCTAAGGAGATTTTTTTTCTCTTTATCCTCTTTATAGCTCATTACCTCATCGCTTACTTCAAATTCGATATCTTTTTTAACATGCTTCTTTTTTAAAATATCTTCAACTGCTCTCTTTCCAAAAACAAGTCCCTCTAAAAGAGAGTTAGAAGCAAGTCTGTTTGCGCCGTGGACTTTTGTAGAGGCAACTTCACCTATGGCATAAAGAGATTTAATGCTCGGAACTGCACCGTTTATGTCAGTTTTAATTCCACCTATTGCATAATGAAAAGCAGGTGAGATAGGAACTCTCTGTTTTGGAACGTCAAAACCCAGTAGCTGTAAATTTTTATACAGGTTTGGAAATCTTTTCGTAAAGTAAACATGGTCAAAGTTTTTAAACGACAAATATGTCTGCAAACCTGTTTTTTTATTATGGTCATATATCGCTTTACTCACTATATCTCTTGAGGCAAGTTCCCCTCTCTCGTCATAATCAAAAAGAAATCTTCTTCCCTCTTCATCTTCAACAGTAGCACCCTCGCCTCTTAAAGCCTCCGTCAAAAGCAATTTTTGAGCAGAGTCGTTATCTACATAGACGGTAGGATGAAACTGCATCATCTCCATGTCGGCAAGCTCTATACCCTTCATAACACAAAGACCTTGCATATCCGCACTGATACATGGTGCGTTTGTATGATACGCGTACAATGAGCCTACTCCGCCGCTTGCGATTATCACATTGTCGGCATAAATATTTCTGCGTTCTCTGTGATCAAGAACCGTTACACCGTAGCACTCACCATCTTTTATAAGCAAATCCACTACTCTGGCATCGGTTAGCATCGGATGAGGATTTTGCTCTAACAAAAAGTAGTGCATGTATCTGCCCGTTGCATCTCCTCCGGCATGGAGTATTCGCTCTTTTGAGTGAGCCGCCTCTTTTGTATAGAGAAGTTTTCCGTCTTTATCTCTGTCAAACTCAAATCCGCGAGCGATGAGATCATCTATAATGGCTTTTGAACTCTCGCTCAGCACTCTTACAGCCTCTTCACTACAAAGTCCTGCTCCTGCATCAAGCGTATCTTGTACATGCAAAGGGATATCCTCCGCATCAATCGCCAGAGCTATACCGCCTTGAGCATAGAAACTGTTACACTTAAATGTCTCTCTTTTGTTTATTATGAGAACTTTTTTATTACGAGATAGGTGCATAGCGGCGTAAAGACCTGCCACGCCTGCACCTACTATTATTACATCATATTTCATCTGCTGCTTTCATTGTTATTGCCGCTAGGCTTTTTAATAATAAATTTTACATTCTTATCACTCTGCGGTGCAGAGTCTAAATAATATGGGTCACCCCTGTACCCACATCCACTCAAACTTAACAAAAACATTGCTATAATTACCAGATGAAAAACGCTAGTCAAATTATAAATTCCATTCAAAGCAGACCTCAATTCTCTAAACTATCTTATTATAAATGTATAAAAATAGTTCAATCTATGTTTACTCCGGCTATACAAAGAATGATTAACTTCGCCTACATTAAAAACAGAACTCTATTTTTTGTATTTAATCATCCTGTTGGGAAACAAGAATTTGATAATAGTATACAAAGCATTAAAAGTGCTTTAAAGTTCCTTATGCCACAAGAGTGCAAAGAGTGCGATGAGAATCTGTTTGATGACATAAAAGCTTTTGTAACGCACACTCCGAAAAAGCAAGAAGAAGAATTCAAAGAGATAATGCAAGTTTACAAAGAGCGTTCAAGCGGTAATTTTGAGATAAATGTTCATGATGAAAAGTTAGATTCGCTCATCCGCTCCATCCAAGAGATCATTAAGAGCCGTAAATGACGCTTGAAGAGACCATAAAACAACTTCCTGATTGTGCAGGAATATACCAGTACTTTGACAGTGAAGGGCGACTTCTTTACATAGGAAAAGCAAAAAGTCTGACAAAAAGAGTAAAGAGCTATTTTAACTTTATGCCTGAGTTAAAACCAAACTCAAACCTCTCAAGCAGAATCACAAAGATGATCTCTCAAACTGCTTCCATGAACTACATAGTGGTAAACTCAGAACATGATGCCTTGATACTGGAAAATTCTCTTATAAAACAGCTTACTCCAAAATATAATATTCTGCTTCGAGATGATAAAACTTACCCGTATATCTACATAGACAACTCGCAGGAGTATCCGAGATTTGATATAACAAGAAAAATTATAAAATCTTCAAACATCAAATATTACGGTCCATACTCTGTAGGAGCTAGAGATATTTTAGACTCCATCTACGAAATCTGCCGTCTTGTTCAAAAGAAAGGATCTCTAAAATCAAAAAAACTCTGCCTCTACTATCAGATAGGAAAATGCCTCGGTCCATGTGAGTTAAATATTTCACATGAGAGATATAAAAAAGAGGTTGACATGGCTGAAGATCTTATCAAAAATAAAAAATCATTACTCTTTAAACTTGAAGAGAAAATGCACTTTTATGCCGAAAATCTTCGTTTTGAAGAAGCCCTTAAAATGAGGGACAGGATAGAGAGAATAAGCCGCTCAGAGATAAAGAGCGAGATTGATTTTGCAAGCAACGAAAACTATGACATCTTTGTAATAAAAGACAGCCCATCAAAAGCGGTAGTCGTTAGAATCTTTATGCGAGAGGGCAAGATTATCTCATCTTCACATGACTACATACAGTTAAACGAGGGGTTTGATGAAGGCGAACTCTACCAAAGAGTCTTGATGGATTTCTACAAAGATGAAAAACCGCCTATCATTGCACCCATTTTAGTTGCCTCCGAGTTTGATGGAAAAGATGTAATAGAGGAGTATCTCACCACACTATTTGAGAAGAAATCAGAGATAAAAGTACCTAAAATAGGAGAGAAAAAGCATCTTATAGATTTGGCTCTATTAAATGCAGCAGAGCTTCTAAAAAGAGGGAACGCACAAAAAAGTGATGAGATTACTAAAGAGATAGAAGATCTCTTTGCTCTTCAAAGAGTTCCAAAGAGAGTGGAGATATTTGACAACTCTCATATGGCGGGGATGGCTACAGTAGGTGCTATGGTGGTTTATGAGAGCGGAGTATTTGATAAAAAAAGTTATCGAACCTACCATCTTGAGGCGAAAGATGAATACTCTCAAATGCGAGAGATGCTCGATAGAAGAGTGGATAGTTTTGCTAAGAATTCTCCGCCTGATTTATGGATTTTAGACGGCGGAAGCACACTTTTAAACTTAGCAATTGAAATTTTAGAATCAAGCGGAGTTTTTTTAGATGTGATTGCCATATCAAAAGAGAAGATTGATGCAAAAGCACATCGTGCAAAAGGAAAGGCTAAAGATATCATACATACAAAAGATGATACTTTTAGACTCCAAGAGAGCGACAAAAGGCTTCAATGGGTGCAAAAGCTAAGAGATGAAGCACATAGATCTGCCATCAATTTCCATAAAAAAACAAAACTAAAAATTGACCAAGAGAGCAAACTTCTCTCACTCCATGGGATATCACAAGCAAAAATTATCAAACTGATAAATCACTTCGGCACATTTGACGCACTTAAAAAACTAACCGCCCAAGAGATAAGTTCTGTTTTAAATATCAAAGATGCAAATATAATAAAAGATATTTATAAATAAGTTTTTTTTTAAACAATAAATGATATATTTAGTTGCATTTATAATATAAACTTTCTATTATAAGCTTAAAAAGTGGATGTTTTGCAGGAAGTTTGTTACCTATTTTGTATGCAAAGGTTATTTATGAGTGAAGCCGTACCTAAAGATGAAGAGTATATTTTTGAGGGTAAACCTGCTATCAGTCAAACTGATTTAGATGGTAATATAACTTTTGTAAATAGAAAATTTTGTGAGATATCCGGCTACATGGTAGATGAACTTATCGGAAATAATCATAATAAAATAAAACATCCAGACACTTCTAGTGCGACAATTGAGAAGATGTACAATATTTTAAAAGCTGCTAAGGTTTACAACGGTATATTTAAAAACCTTCGTAAAGACGGTTGTTATTACTGGATTGATATTGAAATTGCTCCTGTCTTTAACAAACAAGAACGGATAATCGGCTATATTGCTATCAGCAGACCCTCTCCAAGAAAAAATATTCAAGAATATGAAAAAATTTACAATCAAAATGAACACCTCGAAGGAGAAGTATTAAATGTTAATCTATAACCACGACAAAGAGTTCTTAGGGATAGATGAGAGTGACTTAAAGGCTTTGTCTATTTCAAACTTAACAGAACTACAAAGCCAAGCAGCAGATTTTGCTGATCTATTTGTAAAAACACCCGGATATATTCATAATTTTAAAAATATCCACTGGATTGATTATATTGCATGCGGCGAGAGCGGTGAAGAACAAAAAGTTATTATTAAAATAAAAGATAAAAGCTATGTGTCCTCTATCAGTATTAAGACCATCTATTTAATAGACAATCCATCACAAAAAGCGTACATTGTCAATCTTAATAATATAAGAAATCTCTCTGCAAGTGAGAGCCAGACTCTTTTAGCATCTGCTGAACAACAGGGCCTTGAAAAGCCTACAGTAACACCTAAAGCAGCCAAACCGATAGAAAAACAAAAAGATTTGCCGCTTGAAGAAAAAGTTCTCCCACAAGCCATTTTTGACCCCTATGATTTACACCCTGATAAAGTCGCACCGACTATAGAACAAGACATAACGCCGGTTGCTGCTTTGGATACAAAACCTATAGATGAAGCAAAAGAAGAGATTAAAGAAGAGACTAAACCTAGAGAAACTGCAGAAAATACTCTTCTTAAAGAGACACCAAAAGCAGAACAAATTATCGATAATGTTAATGATAAAGAAGATGATCTTTTTGCAAACTACATATATAGCCCTCAAGTTCCTTCAGATGATCTCGGCTTGCCGATTGACCTTATAGAGGAGTTTGTCGAAGACTTTATTGCTCAGGCAAATAGTTTTAAAACCAATCTCTACGACTCTATGAAAAACGGTGATATAAATAACTTAAAAGTACTAGCACACAAACTAAAAGGTGTTGCTGCAAATTTAAGAATTGAAGACGCACTGGATGCCCTGACAAAAATAAATTTATCTCACGATTTAGATGTTATACAAACTAATTTAGACAGATTCTACAAAATCATCCTTAAGCTATCAAATAAAAAAGATATATTGATTGAGCCTGAAGTAAAGAGTGAAATAAAAGAAGTAGAAGATGATTTTATTTTAACTTTTAAAGACGATACTTTTAACCACAAGGCAAAAAAAAGCCGCTCTGATTTTGATACCGATACCACATCGGATATAAAAATTAGCGATTCAAATGTTCCTGATTTTATTGAACTTCCTGAACTTGCAGATGATGAATTTTTAAAACAACCGGTAAAACTTGACGAAAGTGAAATATATGATGAAGATTTATTATTCTTAGATGATAAAATCGATACACAAGAGCTTTATGATAAAAAAAGAGCAGCACATGAGATTGGTTTAGACATGGAGAGCTTTAATGTACTCTTCGAAGATTACATTATTGAGAGCAGAGAGCTGGCAAACTTGATTACAAAATCTATCCAAGAGAACGATCTTACAAAATCTAAGAATGCTGCTATAAAACTAAAAGGCATGAGTGAAAATATGAGAGTACACAATTTTGACAATGATTTGGAAATGATTATTAATGCTGATGACACCGCAAATCTCTACATCGTAGGTGAAAATATAATCTTGATGCTAGACGCTCTTTCAAATATAAAAGGCTGAAAGTGCATTTTGGACTAAAAAATAGACTGAAGCTCATTAGTCTTTTACCCATAAGTGTCCTCTTTAGTATAACAAGTTACTATGTTTACAACTCATATTATGATTATGAAGCAGCAAAACAGCTACGTGTAAGACTTGAGCAAAATAAGCATATCAATGAAATAATAGGCAATGTTGCCCGTGAACGGGGAATGAGTGCCATGTATCTCGGCGATACTACCCAAAATGTTTTACAATCTTTAAATGAACAAAGAAAAGTTGTTGATGAGAAAATCACAATCTATCTTGAACATGCCAAAAAAGAGCAGATACCAGATACTAACTCCAAACATAAAGAAAAACTAAACTCAAATACAGATAATGTACTTTTATACATTGCAAAAATTAAATCCATTAGACCTCTCGTAGACGAAAAAAAAGTAGAATTTAATGAGATGTTTATCAATACATATACCCAATCTCAAAAAGAATTTATTCAACTACTTGAAAAGATTACAAACAAAGAGATTGATAATGAGATTAACGAACTCTACTCTTTATATATCTCAATGGTAAATGCAAAAGAGGCTTCTGGGATTGAGAGGGGATACATTTCATATATTCTTTCTCGCTCAACTCCGCTATCGAGTGAAGATTTAAATAGATGGATCTCTATTATAGGTAGAGCAGATGCCCTCAACTACGACAGAATACAAAATGAAGAGTTAGTAAATAAACTAGATGCTATCTTTCAAACGCCACAGAATAAAGAGCTATTTGCAGATGTAAACAGCGAAAGAACAAGAATCATTACAGTTGCAAACAGCGCAAAGTATACTATCACTTCAGGAGTATGGTTTACGATGCTCTCAGAGAAGATTGACATCATCTCCAATGCAGAAAATCTACTACTTGAAACTATGGATGCAAGGGCTACAGAGATAAAAAACAACTCTTTGCAAATTTTAATTATCGCCTTTAGCATTTGGATTATTTCTATTATCTTAGCACTTCTTGGCTATTTACTCTCTAGTGCAATTACAAAAAATATTAGACACCTCGAAAACGTACTAAAAAAAGTTGCTAAAGATTATGACTCAGGAGAGAGAAAAATCAACTTACAAACTTCAGAAGGTACCAATTTAGCTTATCAACTCCTTGAAGAGATTATAGAAGAGACAAAAAAAGATAAAATTTTTGCACAAGAAGCAAGCGAAGCAAAATCAATGTTCTTAGCGAACATGTCTCATGAAATTCGCACGCCACTCAACGGTATCGTAGGATTTACAGAGCTTTTAAAAGATTCGGGTCTAAGAGATGAACAGATTGAGTTTGTGGATATCATAGAGAAAAGCTCTGAAAATCTTCTTGAAATAATAAATAATATTTTAGACCTGTCAAAAATTGAGAGTAATAAACTTGAAATTGAAAATATTGTATTTAACCCTATTATAGAGTTTGAAAGTGCTATTGAAGTTTATGCAGTTCGTGCAAGTGAAAAAAATATTAACTTAGGCTGTTTTATAGATCCGCATCTTGAATTTTCTCTCAAAGGAGATCCTACCAAACTCAAAGAAGTTATTATAAACCTTCTCTCAAATGCAGTTAAATTTACCAATAGCGGCGGTTTTGTGAATGTCAACATTATAAAAATAAACTCTAATCTGCCAGATAAAACAAGAGTCAAATTTGAGGTTCAAGATAGCGGCATAGGTGTCACGGGTGAGCAAAAATCTAAAATCTTTGAAGCTTTTTCTCAAGCCGACACTTCAATTACGCGTAAATACGGCGGAACGGGACTTGGACTTACTATTTCTAGTAATTTTGTCGAGTTAATGGGAGGTAAGCTTGATTTAGAGAGCAAAATCGGAGATGGAACAACCTTTTTCTTTACACTTGATTTTGAAAATCTTGAAACACCCGGTGAAGGCTCTCAAAACAGCCTAGCCAACTTAAATGCGCTTATCTTTAGCGATTTGATAAAAATGAAAAAACAAGATAAAAACCTAAGAGAGTATCTTGATTACCTTGGAGTAGGCTATAACACATTTAAAAATATAAACAAGGTCGAACTCCTTGAAAAAGAGATGCATCATGATATTATATTTGTAGATTATGATTATGTAAACGATAATGAACTATTTGAATTGACAAAACTCTCACAAAAAGTTATTGTTTTAACAAAGTCAAATTTAATTAAAAAAGTGGACTCTTTAGGTTTTGATATTTTTAAAACTCTCTATGAGCCACTGCACTACTCAAAGTTAAGACAGACTCTAGAAAACTATCTTATCTTAAGTTCCTCCGGAGAACTTGCTAAAAAAATATCCCGCAAAAAGTTTGATATAGGAAAGTCAAAATTTATAGCAAATGTTTTAGTTGCAGAGGACAATATTATAAATCAAAAACTAATTAAACGAACCCTTGAAGATTTAGGATTATCGGTTACTATTGCAAATAACGGTCTTGAAGCATTTCAAAAAAGAAAAGATGGTAATTTCGATATTATTTTCATGGATGTTCAAATGCCGTTTTTAGACGGTGTTGAAGCAACTGCTGAAATCTTAGAGTGGGAAAAGGATTATAAAGTCCCCCATGTGCCTATCATTGCACTTACGGCAAATGCACTTAAGGGAGACAGAGAAAGATTCATATCTGCCGGACTTGACGATTATACGACAAAACCTCTTGTCCGTGCAGAAATTATCTTCGTTTTAAATAGATTTTTAGCAGAACGCATTTTTGAAATAGATGAATCAAAAAAAGTTTTTCAAGAAGCCATTATAGAAAAACCGGGTAATTCCATAGAACATCCAATCATACCAAGATACAGAGCCGATATTCTAATAGCCAAAAAAAGTGCTTTTGAGGCAAGACTTTATACAAAAATAATAGAGTCGATAGAGGGATTGACATATGAAGTAGCATCTTCTCTTGTAGATTTTCAAGAGCTTATAGATAACTACACCTATAAAATCGTGCTTTTTGACAAAGAGTATATTGATTTAGACATAGAAAAAGTATCCTCTTCTATAAAAAAATTATGCGATAAAAATGGACTTAGTTCACATCTCATACTCGTAGACGACTCGATACAAAAAGATAGTTCCAAGCATATAGCACATGTAGATGAAATCATCAGCAATAAAGTAAATAAAGATCTACTAAAATCTCTATTTAGAAAATATATTTAAAAGGCAAAAAAATGTTCAAAGAATTAGTAGTCCTAGCGGTTGATGACGATATGATAAATCGTAAACTCTTAAAATCAATGCTGGCGAAAAATGAGAATGTTAAAGAGATTTTAGAAGCGCAAAACGGCACTGATGCGATTGCTCAAATAAAATCAAGACCCGACATAAATCTTATCCTGTTGGATATCATTATGCCTGTTATGAACGGTCTTGAGATGCTAGAGTTAGTTCGTGCCGATAGCCGAATGGATCATATTCCAATAATTGTGTTAACAACGGACGAAACCAAAAAAGGTCAAGCGCTTGAACTCGGTGCAAACGGTTTTTTAATGAAACCGATAAGAAACGGAGACTTAACACAAAAGATAGAGTCGCTTACGTTTTAATAGGTAGTTTTTTAGACTAAAACCTGCTCTAAAACCTCTTCGATTCTACTTACGGCAACAATCTCTAAAGAGTCTCTTACTTCTTTTGGGATCTCTTCTAAATCTCTCTCATAATTTTTCAGCGGAATAAGAACTTTACTCATATCAGCCTTGTGTGCTGCGATAAGCTTCTCTCTAAGTCCACCTATCGGAAGAACGTCACCGCTTAGTGAAACTTCTCCTGTCATGGCAATCTCTGAGCGAATCTTTCTTGAACTAAGTATAGAAGATATAACGCTTACCATGGCAATGCCTGCACTCGGTCCGTCTTTTGGAGTTGCACCGTCTGGAACATGCACATGCAGATCATATCGTTTATAGACCTCGCTTGTATCTATAGCGACTCCATCCTCTTTCTCTTTTGGCGAAAGCGGTATATTGCTCGCATCAATTTTAAGCTTTTTAGTGTCTATCAATGTTTTTACAACGCTGTAAGCTATTCTCGCCGACTCTTTCATAACATCGCCAAGACTTCCAGTAAGCTGCATTTCACCTTTACCTTTGATACGGATACTCTCGATTTTTAGAACATCACCGCCTACTGCCGTCCATGCTAAACCGTTTACGACGCCAACGACTGGAATCTTTGTTGTTTTTTCTATCTCAAATACGGTTTTATCAAAATAGTTTTTAAGATTTTTTAGAGTGATGGATACCTTCGTAGTCTCAGGATGCTCTAATATCTCACGAGCCACTTTTCTTGACATGTCTGCAATACGACGACGAAGATTACGCACACCTGCTTCACGAGTATAACTGTGAATAAGCTCTTTCAGGGCAGGCTTTGAGATGTTCACTTCCGACTTTCTAAGTCCATGTTTTTTAAGCTCTTGAGGAAGGAGATATCTTGAAGCAATCTCATACTTCTCTTGAGGCGTATAGGAACTTATAGTAATAAACTCCATTCTATCGCGAAGCGGCGCAGGAATCTTGCCTACATCATTTGCGGTAGCTATAAATATAACTTTTGAGAGATCTATATTGAAGTTAAGATAGTAGTCTCTAAACTCCTTATTTTGCTCAGGATCTAAGATCTCCAAAAGCGCTGCTGTGGGATCTCCTCTTCCTGTTTTAGCCACTTTGTCAATCTCATCTAAAACCACTACCGGATTCATCTTTTTGGCATCAATGAGTCCCTGCACTATTCTGCCCGGCATCGCACCTACGTAAGTTCTTCTATGTCCTCGAAGTTCATTGACATCTTCAAGTCCGCCGAGTGCGATTCTTATAAGCGGTCGCTTTAGAGCTTCGGCAATAGAGTTTGCAAGCGATGTTTTACCTACACCCGGAGGTCCGCTAAAACAGATAATTGCACCCGAACTGCTCTTCATGCCTCTAAGCTCCATAAGCTCTTTAACGGCAAAAAATTCGGTGATTCTCTCTTTTGGTTTCTCTAGCGAGAAGTGATCTTTATCCAGCTGATTTTGTACTTCACTTATTTTGAGCTCTTTTTTACTTTCATGCCCAAAAGGAATCTCCAATGCCCAATCGAGATATGTCTGAGTCATAGAAGCGTCAGATGAATCAGGGTGCATGCGTGAGAGTCTCTCTATCTGCTTGTGAACCTCTTTGTAAGCTTCAGCACTCATCTTCTCTTTTTTGGCTTCAATCTTTTTACGATACTCTTCTATCTCTTCATCTCTTGAAGTATCACTCCCAAGCTCTTTTTGAATCTGCTTTAACTGCTCTTTTAAGAAGTACTCTTTATTGATTTTCTCTATATGTGTATGAACTTTTGAACGAATCTCTTTTTGGAGTTTATTTGCTTCTATCTCATCGATAAGATACTCTATGAGATCTAAAAATCTCTTCTCCGTATTTGACTCTACAAAAAGATTATAAGCCTGCTCTTTTTTTAGTTTAACAGTGCTGCAGATAAGATCTATAATGCGATTGTAGTCATGATTTTCTTCTATCGTTCTAAGTAAATCTGGAGGAAAATAGTTGCTTACGGTCGAGAGCGTTCTTACCTTCTCACGTACTATTTCGAGTATGGCATCCACTTTTAAAGAGTTTACATTTGTCGCTTTTATCACATCTACATGTGCCATAAGCGGATTATCCGAAACTTTTGATAAAACCTTAGCACGAGCAAGCCCCTGAAAAAGAACCTTGACTCTGCCATCAGGAAGTGAGACTTTTCGCATGATAGACCCGACAACACCTGCATTATAGAGCGAGTCAAACTCTCTCTCACCCTCATGAGAGGGTTTTGTAGGGCATATTATGACTAATGAACTCTCCTCTATCGCTTTTGCGGCTGCCTTGATATTGCTCTCATCGCTTAAAAAAAGCGGCGCTATCATAAACGGATATAAAAAAAGCTCATCCTCCGCAATTACTGGGATATCTGCCGGAAATTCACTATAATCACTTAGTTTCATTTTTATCCTCACCGCTTTTGTCCTCTGAAGAGGAATTTCTTGATACTACACTTTTTGTATCAGGTATCATAAACTCATACCAGCTAGAAGTGCCGTCTCCCTCAAACCATGAACGATACCATGGAGCAACTGCTCTATCTATCTCATCTGAGACTATCCACGGCTGCGGATTTACACTTTTATAGTAGTCGGCACTCTTTGGCTTATCTAGTCTGTCATAAAGATCTGCTATGCTCTCATTAAGCGCGAACTGAGCGAGATAAAGGCGAACAAGCATTGTGTTTACGACTTCAGCATACATGGAGTTTGGATAGCTTATTTTAAATGCTTCGCCGCCGACTATCGCCTCATCTATAAGTGCCTGATCACGTCTTGGATGCGGAAGAGCCATATATTTTGCTTTTATTTTCAAAAACTCGGCTTCCTCTTTTTCGTTTGGCGTTGCATATCTTTTTATATACTCATCCAAAAAATGCTCACTTAAGAGATACTCTTCATGTTGCATGTGTGCAATTGCAAGTATCATTGTTGCTTCGGGAAGCATAGGCGAGCCGATATGCTCTCCTTGAAGCGAGCTGTAGTAGTTGTCCGCTTTTTCCAAATCACCCTTAGATACATTTTCAACTATTTTTGAATACCAGTAAATAGCAGGCTTGTTGTACTCATCGACATCTTTTGAACACCCACTAAATAACACAGGCAACAGTAGCAAACCTGCCACCAAATAATGTTTTAATTTCATAAAATAAATTCCTAATTTCAAATAAAGTGTTATTTTATCCAAAGATTATATAACACTCATTAAAGTAGGTATATTTTATGCTTATGTGATACAATTGTTTGAAATTAAAAAAAAGAGGTTCCTGATGAAATTTGATGTATGTTTACCAATTTTAGGTTTTGAAGATATAAAGCAAGTAAGTTTAGAGAAAATTGACGACGTTTTTATGAAGATGCAATCTCTTGGCAATGAATATATCTCTTTTACAATGATCAACCCTTTTACTCTAAGAGAGTACGATTTTGAGATTCCTGACAACGCACAAAATCTTTTGGAAATCGACAAAAACTCAAATTTAATCATCTTGAATATCGTGCTTATTCAAACACCGATAGAAGATTCTATAGTAAATTTCATAGGACCTATGGTTTTCAATACCGATAACGGTAAAGCTGTTCAAGTCATCTTAAATGACTCTCCACAATACAGTGTCGCTGAGAAGATTTCTACTTTTTTAAACAAGTAAAAAATCTCTACTTTTTATAGCTCATTGGCTTTGGAAAACCATGGTTTATGAGCTATACTAATGAGTTACTGCATAACCAAATTCTCCTGCTTGCAATAAAAAATTTTACAAATTATTACTTAAAATCAATTTAAGTGGCTACTAAGTCTATTTATATGTATAATGGTATTAAATAAAAATGTTAATGAATAGTGTTTTGATAAGGGAAAAAGGATGAAAGCAGATAAATTTTTTTTACAATTTATAGCAATTTTTGGAATAATGATGATGTTTGCAGTGTCTGGGTGGGGAGCAGTTTTAGATACAGATACGTTCAATACAGATAAAGACGGTTGGGGTGGAAGTGGTGAAAGCTGGGATGCCGGCACTCAACGACTGGCAATCAATCGGGATCAGACAGGAACAAAAACATTTACATTTGCGGCTTACCCTAATCAAACTGTTACTGTAATGTTAGATGCAGCTAAAACAGCCACATGGGAGGCTAGTGATTTGATCCAAATTACGGCTAATGGCGTATCAGTTTATAATTCCAACACAGATGGTTCTATTTCATTTAATGCGACTCTAAATGGAAGTGGGCAGTTAGCATTAATAGTTACGCCTAATACCAATAACAACAATGAAGATTTATATATAGATAATGTTACTATTAACTACTCTCCTCCTCCAGAAATCAATGTTGTAGGTGTAGCCGATGGCGGTACCGACACAAGTTTTGGAAGTACGTTAGTTACAAGCGGAACAATAGACAGAACATATACCATCCAAAACACGGGAACCGGAGATCTTACATTAGGCGCTGTTTCTGCCGGCGGAGATTTTACGGTTACATCACAGCCAACCTCACCGGTTGCAGCAGGCAGTTCTACTACATTTACAGTTCGTTTTGACCCAAGTGCAATAGGTACAAGAGCAGCGACTATCTCATTTACAAATAATGATTCAAATGAGAATCCATATAATTTTTCAATTAGCGGTATCGGTGATGGTCCTCCGATAATGGGAGATGTGCCAAATCAAACTGCTATTGTCGGAACGGCATTTTCACTAAATATTGCTTCGCATGTAACTTTAACAAACGCAGACCCTGTAACGTTATATACATTATCAGGCGGTCCTCTTCCCGCAGGTCTTAGTTTTGACAACGCAACAGGCATACTCAGCGGTATGCCTACAACAGTTACAGGTGCTACAAGCTTTAGTATTACCGCTACAGATGATGACGGCGTATCAAATTCAGATGCTTTTACAATTACGGTAAATGCACCCAGTGCTGATTTGGCATTAACAAAAAGTGCGCCTGGCAGTGTAACAATAAACAACACCATGCAATATACTATAAGTATTACCAATAATGGTCCTGCAAGCACAGAAGATCTTACTGTAACAGATATATTACCGGCTAATCTTATATATCAAATATCTTATGGAACAGATTGGATTTGTAGCTATACAGCAGGAACACGCACGGTATCCTGTCTCCATCCTACAGAATTTACAAGTGGTGCAACATCAGAAATCACCATAGTTGTTACTGCCCCAAGCAGTGCCCAATCAGTAACAAATCAAGCATCGATAAGCGGACCGACTCCGGATAGCAATTTGGCAAACAATACTGATTCAACTACTACTTCCGTAACTACAACTTCATATTCATCAAGTAATTTACGTCCTTTTACACTTCAAAAACAGTACAACATTAACGGCAATATGAAAATTATCGGTAACTCAGTTATGTTAAAGAGCGATGGAACATGTGCCGGTCTTGGGACAAATAATAATGACATAACCCCGACATGGGCAAATAAAGATAGTGATGCTTCAACATGGAATTCATCATCTGCAGATTTAACACTTCCGGTAGGAGTAAACAGCTCAAAAATAAAATATGCCGGATTGTATTGGCAGGGTAGAGTTGATAACGGTGAAGATTTTTGGACAAACGGAAAAAATATTAAATTCAAGCCTGCCGGACTTGCGTATCAAGATTTAACTTCTCCCGCTACAAAATTTAACTGGACTATTAGAAGTGCGGATAGTGGCTATCAAGGTGTCTACGATGTTACCGCTCTTGTAAAACAGAGCATTGATTTGGTACCTGCAGCGACAATAGATTCAACAGGATACTCCGGAACATTTTGGGGAGCAAACGTTTTAGCTAAAAAGTTCACTAACGGTTACGGGGCATGGTCATTAGTAGTTATATATGAAGATTATGACGACACCTTGAAAAATATTTCTTTATATGACGGATTTATCGCCGTTAATGATGGAGACACTAGATCAACTACATTATCTGGTTTTTTAACGCCGACATCAGGTGCAGTTCATTCAAACTTTCTTATTTTTGGAGGAGAGGGAGATATTACGTTAACTGACAGTGTTACAATGACAGATCGTTTCGGCAATGATAGATCCCTTGGGAGTAATATTTTTGATTCAAGCCAAGAAATCAACGGTGTTTCAGTAACTTCAAGAAATCCTTCTTGTATAAATACTATCGGTATTGACATTGATTCTTTTGATGTCGGTTCTACAAGTGCGACTACTCAGATAATAGGAAACGGACAAACATCTACTACTGTAAAATTGAAAAGTACCGGAGATGTATATTATCCTGGCGTATTTGCCTTTTCAACTGAACTTTACATCCCCGACGTATGTTATCTTGAAGATGTTACATTTAACGGACTTCCTATTACGGGAGACAATATACCCTCAACTAATGATGATGTTCTATTCGATGTAACAATCACAAATAAAACAGATGAAGTTGCAAAAGGTGTTTTTGTCGAAAAGGTATTTGATAAGCCAAATGAAATCACATATGTAGATGGTTCAATGCAGATAGCTCCTATTCCGGGGATAACATACACTGCTAAAACCGATGCAATTGGGGATGACACGGCTGAGTACTCAACAGATACAAAAACGGCAAAATTTTTACTAGGAACAGGTGCTACATGGTATATAGGCGGTACTCTTTCAAAAGATGTCGATACCAAATTCAAATATGAAGCTAAAGTAGGCGATCAAAATGCAAGTGACAATACCTACTTAGTAAGCTATAGAAATGATTTGCTAGGCATTACATTTACAGGCATTCCGATTAGAAAATGTTCTGATTTTAATAATAGTTTTACTGTTTATGCCCCTGTAATCGGCAGCTACAACGCCGTACGAAGCGGTGCGCTTAATATTGCCGGCGGGGATACGGATCCCATTGATCCGCTCGATGCAAAAAATGCCTTATTTACGCAAATTGTCAATCAGCCTTTTTCCGTAGATATTATTTCATTTGGACTTGACAATATTACGCCTACAGCGCCGTCACAATCAATTGATCTTAATCTTAGCATAGTTGAACTATCCGTAGATGGAAGCTGTACAAACAACGATATTTATGCCGTACAAACAATTACTTTTAACACATCCGATAAATATAAAACTGTTACTATCAATCCTCAGATAACATCTAATAATGCCGCATTTCACATGGTTACAAGCAATGCAGATTTATGTTCGCGAGATAACTTTGCAATACGCCCTGCAGGATACACCGGAAATTTTACTCCATCAAGTACTCTTAAAGCCGGAAGTGATTTTAATTTAACACTGGTTGCCAAAGGGATTGATTCATCGGCTGTTACGGGATATGACGGAAGTGTAGCTGTTACTGCATTGACCCAAAACACCTCTTGCCCCGTACCAAACGGAAGTCTTAGTAATTCAAGCGGAAATCCTTTAGGATCTCAAATGTTTGACGGTGTCGATACCGCCATTTTAAATAATATCAAATTTGGTGATGTAGGTCTATTTGATATGAATGTTACAGACTCGACATGGACGATTGTTGATTCGGCAAAAGGAGATTGTATAGTAGGTAGCGATGCATATATAGCTGATGCAAACGGGAAAGTAGGCTGCATGGTACGCGCCACGTTTAACCCGGTCATAACTCCGGATCATTTTGCAGTAACGTCAAGTATGACAAATTATGGGAGCGGATTTACGTATCTCTCATCGGACTTAAATACTTCAGCCATACTAAGCATAAGTGCAACGGCTCAGTCTCTAAGTGGCACAACGACTCAAAACTATAACTCCGGATGTTATGCAAAAGCTACCGACTACAATATAGTTTATGATAATATTGCGGTAACTCCAAGCGGAAATTTAACGACACTGAAGTTTGAAACTATTACAACTGCTGAAACAAACACCTCAACTAACGGTACTATGAGTATAAATACACCTATTTCATTGCCTAGTATTCCAAGCACTATATTTTCAACAGATACAAACGGAACTGGAAATATTTCTATACGAATAAACTTTGATAGAAATATAACAAAGGCTGTAAATCCGTTTCTTTTAAATATCTCAGATGTTAATGTTACGGATACCGACGCTGTACAAGGCAACAGTACAATCGATACTAACGCTACATTTCTATTCGGTCGCACACATGCATCAAGACAAAGGTATGAGGGAACAGCAGGTACGGCGAATATCTACTTTGAAACCTACTGCTTTGGAGCCGGATGCAATAAAGCTCTTCTTCCAAACGGTGTTAACTCAAAAAGAGTTGACGATGTGAGATGGTTTATCAATGAAGATCATAATCCCGCGAATAACGGTGTTATCGGTACTGTTAAACAAAAGGACGGAACCGTTACTACGGCTGACGATAAAATAAATATTACAGCACAAACCAACGGCAATCCTTCGACGGCATCACTTTTTTATAACCAAAACAGCTACCCATACAAAGCAACGATGGAGGGCAGCGCATCTAGCTGGCTGATACAAAATGAGTTTAATGCCAATGCTACGACAAATGAGTTTCAAGTTGAGTTTGATAATATCGGTGATTGGACAGGTGAACACAACACAAGCACAATAACAACAAGCCCGAATAAAGCTACTATTAACAGGAGAATAATGTGGTAGGCAGAAAAAACCATATCGGTCGATTTGCCTTTACACTGATAGAACTTATTTTTGCCATAGTTGTTATGTCTATTGCCGTTATGTCGCTACCTATGATGACTCAAATAACTTCAAAAGGAATTGAGAATAATATTGTTCAAGAGGCTATTTTTGCCGCTTCTGCAGAATTGACAGGAGCAACATCATACTACTGGGACGAAAGATCCATGGAGGATTTTAATGTAAGTCGCTTAGAAAGAGTAGTAGATGTTGATGGGGACTGCAATAGCAGTAGCAGACAGAGACTCGGACATGTAAATCGAATGTGTTTAGATAGCAATAGTTCAAGCGGTGTCAACTATAGCACTGATAGCAATAGCACTATCCCAAATCTAAATAGCAATGTCCATGGAAGCCAACTTATTTTTACAGATGACGTAAAAGAAGGTGCTGGCTATAAAAACAACTATTATAGTACCGTTACCATCTCTAACGGTTTTGGTGATAGCGATATTAAAAAAATTACAATCACCATAACTAATTCGGATGGAGATAATATCACATCTTTAAGTGCATACAGTGCTAATATCGGTGAAATTGACTACTACAAAAGAGGTTTTTAATGCGTAAATCTGCTTTTACACTTTTGGAACTTATCTTTGTTATAGTCATCATCGGCATACTAAGCAAGTTTGGCATTGAACTTTTATTTCAAGCATATAAAAACTTTATCTTTTCAAGCGTAAATAATACATTACACTCAAACAGTGCAGCTGCAGTTGAGACTATAGCTTCAAGACTTCAGTACCGTATAAAAGATTCTGTGATTGCCAGAGAAGATGACGGAGATATTTTTGCACTATCAGGCTATACGGATGATAATGCAATGATTTTAGAGTGGACAGGAAGCGATATAGATGGTTTTCGGGGAGATTCTCTTCCTCTTTGGAGCGGGATTATAGATATAAATTTATCCAGTGCAACCACATTGGTATCCCCCGAAACAAATACTACAGAGCTAAATACACTAATTGATGCGCTTTCAAACGGAGGAAGCGGCATAGATGATGCAGCCATCTATTTTGTCGGCTCCGATAGTGATATCGAAACCGGATATGGATGGAACGGTGCTATAGCTACTCAAAACTTTGCTTTGCACCCAATAAATGCAGGCACAAATATCAATGAATTTGTTACAGGCATAACAGGAGTTGACTTTAATGGCACAAATATTTATGAGCAATATCAACTAGCTTGGACAGCTTATGCCGTTGTTCATACTCCGGCTGATGGAAATCTAACTCTCTACTATGATTATCAACCATGGAAAGGCGAGAGCTACAATAATGGGCAACATGTAGTTCTTATGGAAAATGTAGATACCTTTAGATTTAGAGCAGTAGGTTCAATAGTAAAGATTCAGGTGTGTGTAAAAACTGACTTAATGGGGGATTATTCGTTATGCAAAGAAAAAACTATATTTTAAAAACCAATCCTCATAAAAACGGAAGCGGTTTTCTAAAGAAGCGTTCAGGCTTTGCTATGATTATGGCAATAATAGTAATAGTCGTAATATCGGGCATAATGGCACTCTCCTTATCATTAACTGCTGAAACGACTAAAAGAACCGTTGATTTATACCTCTATGAACAAGCTGTTTTGTACTCAAAAAGCGCTGCAGAGTTGGCACTATTAGACATTGCAAAAAATGGATGTATAAATAGCAAAGATATCACTTTTGATGGAATATATGATGCAAATATTACAATGCAATATATATACACGGGTGTTACGACAAATGCCGATGGAACAATTACCTGTACACCTTACAATCCTACATCTCCAATATACATAACTACCCCTGAACAAAACGGTTCAGTTCTCATGGACATAACAGTAAGCGTAAGAGCTGATGCCAATGTCGCTACTGAACCTATACGCTACTTTAGAAGAAGCATCCAAAAACTATAAATTATAAACTTTAGTAAACCATTTAATGATATAATAAATTTCTTTCATAACTTAGGTTACGAAATAATCTAACTTTTAGACCATGAAAGAGACCTAATACTCCTCATTTATAATTAAAGGATTTACCATGAATATATCATTAACCGGACGACATCTAGAACTTACAGATGCTATCAAGGCTCACATGAGCGCATCAATAGAAACGCTTAGCAAATACAACATGGACATCATATCCGTCAATGTTATCGCAACAACTCAAACTAAAAAGGGCAAAGATCAGTCGGTAGTCGAGTATGTCATAAACCTAGCTCATAAAAACTCTATAGTTATCAAACAAAACGATCAAGACCTCTATGCTGCTATCGATTTGGCAACCGCAAGAGCACAAAAAGCGATGCGCCGTATGCATGACAAAGAAGTTATCCATCATAAAGACGGTATAAATGAAGCAAAAAATGAGGCAAATGCAAATATAAACCTACATGAAGCAAGCGAAGCGATGGAAGATGAAATCGTTCCTGTTGAGCTTGCTCTTTATAAACCGCGTGAAGTTGAAGATGTTTTACAAGATATCAAAGAAAATAAAAAACTTTTTGAGATTTTCATAGACAACGAGGGTAAAACTCGCGTTCTTTACAAAAGAAATGACGGCAAATTCGGGTTGTATTAATCTGTTCGCAAAAGGAATTTACTTCCTTTTGCTTTGTTAAGAGCACAAAAACTGCTAAAACTTTTCCTCTTTTGAACAAAATTCTTAATTCAATAAATCATATTTTACACTTTTAACTATCTCTTCATCCTCTGCCAAATCAATCCACTTAAACTGACTTCCGCTCTGGTTATGCCCTTTGAGCAGATCTCCGCTTTTTCTAAACTTCAAATCCAAATTTGCGATATCAAATCCGCTTGTCGTTTGAACAAATCTATCCAGTCGCTCGGATGAACTCTGGTTTGTATATAAAAAACAGTATCCCTTTAAACCTGTGCGGCTGACACGACCTCTAAGCTGATGAAGAGTAGAAAGACCCAATCTCTCTGCTCCTACAATTATGACACTGCTAAGACGCGGCAGAGAGATACCGACTTCAACAACCGTTGTAGCGATTAAGAGATCTCCATTTTTGCTAAATTCTTGCAAAACCTCCTCTTTTTCTTTGTCCTTCCCATGTGTCACATAAACATTATTAAATCTCTTCTCCCAAAATCCTCTTGCTTCGTCAATGCTTTGATACTCCAAAAATTCGCTCTGTTCAACAAGCGGATAGACTAAAAGAACTTGATTTTTTTTAGCTATCTCATCCTCTATGTGAAGCAGTAAATCTTTAAAATCACTCTTATGAATAACTTTGCTTGTTATGTCCTTTTTAAAAGGCGTTGAAGTTATAAGCGAAACATCTATGTGAGCCGTCTCTATCATCGCCTGAGTTCTTGGAATCGGGGTTGCAGAGAACTGCAAAAAATGAGGTTTTGCCTGTCCTCCTTGCTCAACTCCGCTACTAACCAATTTTTCTAGCCTATTTCTCTGCTGTGTTCCAAATCGGTGCTGTTCATCCACCATAACAAGTGAAGCCTTTGGAAGTTCCCTATACAGAAGCGCATGCGTGCCGATGATAAAATCATACTCGTCAAGGGCTATATTTTTAGTCTTGTTTGTTACCAATACACTCTTTACATGCGGAAGAAATTTAGATGCTTCTTCATAGAGCTGATTTGCCAAAATCGTTGTCGGTGCCATTAAAATAGAACGCTGGGGCAGCATCATGACACACGATGCAAGAATTACCATAGTTTTGCCGCTTCCGACATCTCCGACTATCATGCGTCTAGCCGAAACATCTTTTTGCAAATCCATTTTAATATCTTCTATCGTTTTTATCTGCTCATCGGTAAGAGTAAACGGCAGAGTCTCAGACCAATCTTTATAATCAGCACATGCAGAACTCAAAGACTTAAAATATCTTCTCTTTGAAGAGAGCCTTTTCATATAGATAAATAGTTCTATATATTTAAGAGCATTGAGAGCTTTTTCATCCAACTCTTTTAAAGAACTGATTGCTTGAGATGGAAAGTGAAGCTTTAACACCTCATCGACTATCTCATCTCTTAGTCCCTCTGATAGCAGATTCTCTTTTGTCAAGGAGCTTTGAACAAAGCGAAGCATCACGTCACTTCTTAGCGGAGATTTGTATTTTGGTGTTATTGCACCGATATTTGTCACTTTTTTTGGCATACTCATAGTACATTGACCGCTTTTGCACTCAACCATCCCGTAGTAATAATCCCTCTCACCGACCTTAAACTGATGCATCATGTAGGGTTTTGGATGAAAAAGCACACCAGTTATAGTATGTCCGAAGTTATGGGCGAAAAATGTGACTTGAAGAGAGTTTGCACCACGATAAACAGACTCTACTGTAGCGTCTATAAGCTGCATGGCATGTGTTTGAAGTTTATCATGAAGCCGTAAATCTTCATAAGCAAAGGGAACGAAAAGAGCAAGTTCACAGTAACTTGCGATACCTAGTTTTTTAAACTTTTGTGTTTGCTCTTTTGTTGCGTTCATATTAAATCCTTAGTATCTAATACTATCTATTTTTATGAACCGTATATAAAAAATATGACGTTTTGCAATATTTATTTGGTAACTATCGCAAAACTCATCTCTAAGATCTCTTTATGAGACTTTATAAACTCGTTTAAATCTTGTAGTTTTAACTCTTTGATAAGCTCTAACTCTTTTAAAGAAAAGCCTAGTTCCTGACCTTTATAGTACTCCATAAAAGTTCTGTTTAGTCTCTGACTCATCGTCTCAACTCTTAAAGGCTCACTTCCTAGCAAAAACTTTTTCGTCTGTTCAAGTTCATCTTTCGTAACACCTTTTTTTACAAAATTTGCCACAACCTCTTTAACTGTTTTTTTAGCTTCATCAAGAGACTCCAGTTTTGTTTGCAAATATCCGTTCATGTAACTGCTAGATTTGGTAATATCTACTTTTGCATAAGCTGAGTAAGCAAGTCCTCGCTTAACCCTCACCTCTTCCATAAGCCTTGAGCCAAAACCGCCTGCACCTAAGATAAAAGTAGCAACTCTGGCTTTATAGTTATCTTTAGAATCCACACTTACATGATACGGAGAACCAAAATATATATAAGCCTGCTCAGTCTCTTTTTTAATTATCTTCTCTTTTGGCTCTTTGGTAACTTCATAATTTTTAATTTCACCGTTTTCACCCTTAGGCATAGACTTTATAATTTTAGATACTTTATCTTTTATATCTTGCAACTCAATATCTCCGCCGACAACCACAATCAGTTTTGACGTAACAATATTTTCATCTATAAACTTTTTCACATCATCAAGTTCAATGCTCTTTACACTCTCTATCGTTCCTGAAGATGGTTTTGATAAAACACTCCCCTCAAAAAGAAGTCCCTTTAACTCATTTGAAGCAATATAGTCAAAATCATTCTCTTTATTTGCAAGAGAACCCAATGTTGTAGTTTTGATTTTAGTTATGCTCTCTTGCGTAAAATTGGGATCTTTTATGAGCATGTCAAAATATTTAAGCGCTTGGGCAAACTCCTCTTTTAAACACCCGAGTTCCATCACAAATGTCTCTACTCCCGTTGAAGCAGCTATATGTATTGCTCTGCCCTCAAGTGCTTCGGCAAAAGCACTTGAACCAAGCTCTTTTGTTCCCTCATTCATAACTTTAGCACTGAATTTTGCCAAACCGGCTTTTGTCGTATCCGCTACACTTCCGCTGTTTTTAAAAATAAACTGCATTGTTACAAGAGGCAATCTTTTGTCTTGTTCAAAAATAACAGGAATATTTACTCCGTTTACTTCTATCTTATCTACTGTTGCTGCCATTATTATATTTCCTAAAGCGAGTAATATTAAAACTATTTTCTTCATCTATGCAAATTTCTCTAAAATTTCATAAGCCGTATTGCGAACAGCAGGAATCTCACCTATATCTCTTATGAGGTGCACCATTTCACTCTTCGCCATTTTGTACGCTGCTCCCGCAGAGCTTACAACATTCTCTTCCATCATGGTTGAGCCCAAATCGTTTGCTCCAAACATAAGAGCCATTTGACCGATGTATGGACCTTGCGTTACCCAAGAACTTTGGATATTCGGTACATTATCAAGATAAAGCCTTGCAACGGCAAGAAGCCTCAAATAGCGGTTTGAAGATGGTTTGTCCATGTCCGGAAATAGTCGCAGGAGTTCCGTATTTTCACTCTGAAAACTCCACATGATAAAAGCTCTAAAACCATGCGTTTCGTCCTGAAGCTTTCTTATCATCTCAAAATGATCTACAATATCTTCATCACTCTCGATAGTTCCGTACATCATGGTAGCTGTTGACATAATGCCTAGTTTATGGGCTTTTCTGTGTATATCCACCCAAACTTCAGAATCAATTTTTTTAGGTGCGATAATGTCACGGACTTTGTCACTAAGTATCTCAGCTCCGGCTCCGGGAATGGAAGCCAAACCCTTTACATGTAGTCTTTCTAAAACCTCTTCAACACTTATGTGAGAGACTTTAGCTATAAAATCTATCTCGATGGAAGAAAACCCATGAATGGTAATAGTCGGGTATTTTGTGTGAATATGCTCCACAAGATCTTCATACCACTCTATCTTTAGTTTCGGATGTACCCCGCCTTGAAAAAGTATCTGAGTTCCGCCGATCTCAAGCAGTTCATCTATCTTTGCATCAATCTCGTCAAATGTCAAAACATAAGCATCCGCATCTTTTTCATGTCTGTAAAATGCGCAAAACTTGCAGTCAACCCAGCAGATATTTGTATAGTTAATATTTCTATCAACTACAAATGTAGTGATATTATGAGGATGAAGCTCTTTTTTGCGTGCCGTAGCCATACGTCCAAGCTCTTTTAGATCTGCATTTTTTATAAGCTCTAAAGCTTCTTGTTTAGTTAATCTTTTCATTTATAACCGTTATAATATTTTGTAGATTGGATTTTATCCTTTTTTTCAAAACAAAGAGTCTAAAAACTGAATTTTTAAAAAAAGTTTTGTTTAATTAAACTTTATTTCAAATACTGCACCGTCTTTGTCGTTGTAAGCTTCTATTTTCCCGTTAAACTTTTGCATAATGATAGTTTTTGCTATAAACAGCCCTATTCCGGTTCCATTGTCTTTATCTGTCACATAACTTTCAAATATTGACTCGATAGGTTTGATTTTTATACCGCCTCCGTTATCACCTATAGTTATCTTAAATCCACCATCATATCTTTGTAAATTTATCAAAATAAATGGATTTTGTATATTTTTTTCTATCAAAATATCTTTTGCATTTAAAACAATGTTTAAGATTACTTGCGAAAATTCATTTGAGTTACCGTTTAAAAAAACTTCTTTATCATCGCATGAATATTTGACTTCAATAGAGATGTTGTCCATAGAATCTTTTATAAAGTCTATGGTTTTTTTCAACTCATCGTCGACATTGAAAAGAGCGTCATCTTTTTTGTGCTGAAAAAAACCTTGAAAAGTATTGACGGTTTCGGAGAGGTGTTTTAAAATCTTAGAACTTATAAAAATAGATTTTAAAATTTCCTGCTCACTTATAGTGCTATATTTTAGTCTTGCTTCCAGATTTGTCATAATAGCACCTAACTCGCTTATGGGATGTCTCCACTGATGCGCTATGTTGCCGCTAAGCTCGCTTATGCAGTTTTGTCTTGATTTTATCATTAGAAGCTGTTCGTTTTTTATGTTTTCTTCTTGAAGCAGCCTGATTCTGTATGCTAAGGCTAAAGAGAGCATAACAAGATCCCAAACTATTGCAATATTTATAAAATTCATACTCAAAACGCTAAAGTTGATATTGCCGCCTTGATTCATTACCATAAAGGATATTATAAAACCGATACCGACTCCCGTAGCCAAAAGATAGTAAAACGCAGGCAAAAAACCTCTTATATAGCTTGATACGCCAACATATAGACAAAATAGCAAAATAGCAAAAATACTAATAACGAAAAATATTTTTCCAAAATCCAGCGGCAGCGTTAAAGATAGGAAAATATTAATATAAAGAAGAGTCAGTAAAATTTTTTTATGTTTGACATTATATTTATCCAGTCTCAAAAAGTAAATCGTAAAAAAAGTAAGCCCTATAAACTCCATCTGCACGGAAACAGAAACAAAAAATCGTGTATATTGCGCCATAAACTCACTCAATAACGAAGCATATCCTAAGTTTATGATATCAAATAAAAAAATTCCGCTCATGTAAAAAGAGTAGTAAAAATAGACTTTGTCTTTGGTTATAAAAAATAAAATAAGATTAAACAGCACAAGCGAACAAAATGCGCCGAATGAAAAGATAAAAGTAAAATTTAAAAAATCCCAACTCTTAGAGACTTCATTTTCCTCTCCAAAAGCAAAAGCAGTAAAAAGAGGATGATTAGAATTTACTTCCAAAAAATAAGTCGTTATTTTATTGCTTTTTTCAAGCTCAAATCGCACGGGAACGATTTTAAAGGGCCGCTCTTGGATGGGAGTGAGATAACCGCTTTTTAGTGTTTTAATAAGTTTATCATCTTGAAAAATATATAAGTTTGCTTGATTTGCCAAAGGATTTTTCAGATCTAAAACAAATTTCTCCGTACTCTCTTTTTGTGAAATGTCAAATACAAACCAATAAGTATCGTCATCAAATCCAAAACTTCTAGCTTGTTTTGGCATCTCTTTTATGTTCTCTTTTGCCGTCTCATAAGCTTGCAAAGGCGTTAGATCTTTGCTTGTTTTAAAGTATCCGGATCTGTGAAGCGTTATATCTTGATTTAAAACTTCAACGCTCTCAAAAGCAAAAGAGATATTTAAAAATAAAAAAAGAGTCAGTAAAATGAGTTTCATACGCTTGTATTAAGTCTCCAGCCACTTCCTTTTACCGAGACGATAATCTCAAATCCTATTTTGTTTCTGAGCCTGCTTAGCAAATTTTTTAGTGCCGATTCCGTGATCTCTTCCAATCCCCAAATTGAAGATATAAGTTCTTCTTTTGAGATGGTTTTATCGCAATTGTCGATAAAAAGCTGAAGCATGTTTCTCTCTTTTTTCCCAAGATCTATAAGGATGCCGTGTTTATAAAGTTCATTTGTCAAAGTATTATATACCACTCCGTTATCAAATGTAAAAAATTTTACGACGGGGATTTTTCTTTTTAAAACCGTATCAAATGTTTCAAGAAGAGTCTCTAATTCTATAGGTTTTAAGATGTACCCGTCTATACCTGCATTTGCGGCTTTTAAAAGCGTCTGCTGATCCGAAAACGATGTAAGCAAAATAATGGGGAGATTGTTTTTAAGAGAGCGAATCTTTTGTGTTAAAACCAAACCGTCCATCAATGGCATTTTTATATCGCAAAGTATCATATCGGGGGGGGGAGTATCGGCTAAGATCTCTAACGCTTCGAAACCGTTTGAAGCTACAAGCACATCGGCAAAAAATACCTTTAGCATGTCTGCCGTTTGTTCTCTTATGATTTTTTCATCTTCTGCAAATAAAATAGTCATTTTTTTAAACAGTCGTAAATTATAAGCCATCCAAATAATTCCTATTTTCTAAACTTACAGAATTATAACACATCAAAAGTCCCGTTTCAGTCCCTAAATATACCTAAAAACGGAACTGTTACGGGACTGCTCTTTTGATATACTTGTCGCTTTAAATATTTTAAAAAGTTAAGGATTAACAATGAATGTTATTGATAACAGAATTAGTTTCGTACTGGATAATGTATCAGGCTACCAAACCATAGTAGATAATGCTTCTCTAAATTCAAGTGTATTTGTGCTAGATAGCACGAAAGATGTTCTCTCTCAAATCGCTGCTATTACCGCTAAACATAGCAGTTTGGATTCGATTCACCTCTTTTCTCACGGTTCCTCCGGTTCGTTAGATCTGGGCAATATTACGCTAGACAACCAAACGCTTCAAAACTATCATGAAATACTCACTCAAATCGGTACAAGTCTAAACGACAACGGCGATATTTTGCTTTATGGTTGTAACGTTGCAGAAGGTCAGAGCGGAGTAGAGTTTATCAACAAACTCTCTCAAGCTACGGGTGCGGATATCGCCGCTTCGGATGATTTGACTGGAAATAGTGCTAAAGGCGGAAACTGGATACTTGAGACGGCAAACGGAAGCATAGAAACGAGTTCCATTACGGCAAGCGGTTTTGGCGGAGTATTGGCACCGAGTGGAAGCCCCGTGTATGATTTTGAGGGACCGACGACGCAAGTCAATCCCGCCGAAGTTACGTTCTCGACAAGCGGTCATACGCTGGATATAACGTCTAATAGCGGTGTGTCTTACACATCGAACAGCGGCTTGAATTATCTCAATGCAAGTACCGGCGGAGTAGGGCAAATTCATCTTCATTTTGCGGACGGCGAAACTTTCAACGCCGTTTCTTTGGATCTGAGAGAGATGGTTGGACCTGAGTCTCCGATCAATATGATGATTACATCTAATTTGACCGATAGAGGGAGTCTGACATGGACGACAGACGATGCAACTAATCAAGAAATGTACATCTTCCATAATAACGGAACTCTAAATGATAGTACATTTAGCACGATCGACATGAGCATGTTTCAGGGGGCAACGGATATTTATATCGAAGGTTGGAGTGGTTCTTCAATCGAGGGGATACATATTGATAATTTCACGGTAGATTTTCCTGCTGTCAACACCGCTCCGGTCATTAACTATCTCGACGGCGACAGTGTTTCAATCGCTCAAGGCGAAAGCGCCGTAATCGATGCCAATCAAATGACGGAAACTGCAACGATTACAGACAGCGATTCGGCAAATCTGGACGGTGGTTATTTGAATATCTACCAAACTTCAGGCGATCCGGGAAATTTCAGCAGTACCGAATCCGCACTTTTATTTGGCGCATCGGGGCAGGAAGGAGTAGATACTCCAAGTAGCGCAAGCACGACTCCGGCAACCGGAAATAGCGTCTATGTACTCACAATAGGCGGATGGATTGATATCGGAACAGTAGATGAAGGATATATGGGTTCTAACGGACAAAATGGCGCCAGTTTAGAAATTTACTTTAATGAAAATGCGACACCAAACTATGCAAGCATAATTCTCCAAACGCTTCAATATAGCTCTGATACGGCAGGGACAAGAACCTTTGGCGCAATGGTCGGTGATGGAGTTAACGCTCCATCAAATGCTTCCATTTTTACAGTTGAAGTAACAGCGGCAAGCACCCCTCCGACCATTTCTGACCTAAACAACGATTCACATTCATCCTATAACATTTTCGGGGGCTTTATCGATGCTTCCGAAAATGCCATTATTACAGGTGGAGACGGTGATTTTACGGGTGGACACATCACATTGATTCCGGTTATCGGCTCGGCGGGAAGTTATTATACGAATCATACTCTAAATGGTGATTTTAACGGCGGTAATTATATAGCATTCGGTGCTTCGCATGATTTGGCAACACCAAGCAACGGCGCTGAGGTTTGGATTACCTCTGATTGGGAAACTTTTACAAAAATAGGAGTCGTTGACGGCGAGGATAACGGGATATCAGGGAACCCTTTAACAATCCACTTTACAAATGATAATAACAATGAAAGCTTTAACCCTGCCGCGGCAAATATCGCATCTTTGTTAAATAGCTTGAAATATAATATGCCTGAAAAAGACGGTACACGGGTAGATTTCACTACGACGCTCAACGACGGAACCGATGACTCGGCGGCGGTTACCAGCTCCGTTACCTATTATGACCCTACACCCACACTTTCATATGTGGATACTTTAGATGATGTACAAACAGGCATTGAGGGCGGAACATACGCTTATATCGACCTAAACAGCAATGCGGAAGTTACCGGTTTGTATACAGGCGCATTTAATCTCGACTACAATCCTCAGCGATTACTGATACAAGCAAGCGGCGCCGGTACCGCTACCGGAAATTTTGCTGGAGGAGAATCGGAACATGTCTATTTTGGTGGAACATCAGGTGATATGACGGGTGCTAATTTAAATATAGCGGCTAATGAATATGTATGGGTTTACGATAGCAGTTTGGAATCTGGAAGTCAATATATTTGTGTTGGACAAGTTTCAAGCTATAGCGCGACGCAACTGCATATCGAATTTACTGAAAATATCTCATTTGATAGAATTGAGACACTTATCAGATCTATTCAATATTCATCTGATGGTGGTGTTGTTGATTTTAGCGTCAATCTAAATGGACATGATGATTCCGGAAATGCTATTTCAGCTACAGGCGGCTCACAGATTACATTTGGTTCAAGCAATACCGCTCCGGAAAATACCATTTCAGCAACCTACACTACAAATGAAGATACTGTTAAAACGATTACTGATCTGGCTGTAGCCGATACTGACGGCGATACCGTAACGGTAACATTGAGCGTCGATAGCGGTTCTATCAATCTACCAAACATCAACACGGCTACAAACATTACGGTTATAGATGCCAATGGTCTAGATGGAAGCATTAGTTTTAGCGGTGGAGCAGATGATATCAATTTTATGCTAGATGGCGGCGTAGATTTTTATCCTATGGCAAATGGTACTGATGCGGTAACATTAACTATGACGACATCGGATGGCAATGGCGGAAGCGATACCGATACGGCAACGATTAGTGTAACGGCTATCAACGATGCACCGACATTTGGTATCGCTAGCGGATTTTGGGATGATTTTTCACAAGGTCTGTACGAGTATTACACAGATTATTTTGCCGAGTCATATGCAAGTGCATTGCAGCCTGATGGCAAATTAGTTATGGTTGGCTATGCGGAGATGGAGGATGGCGATCCTTATCTAGCAATTGTACGCATTAACGCTGATGGTACTTTGGATGAGGATTTTGCAGATAGCGGAGAACTAGCACTTCAAGGTTATTACGGCGCCGATTCGGTCGCAATCCAACCTGACGGTAAGATCTTGGTTGCGGGGCTAAATGAATATGGAGAAGCGTTTGTTGGCCGTTTTAATGATGACGGCAACATAGATGATGATTTTGGCTATGAGGGATTTGCAAATATAAGCAGTGATACTAATCTTGACTCATTATACACCACTAAAGTAGTTTTACAGCCTGATGGTAAAATCGTCGTAGCAGGTACACAAAACCCTGAAGATGGAGACGGTGGTGATGTTGCACTGGTTCGTTACAATGCTGATGGTGCATTGGATGAGACATTTGGAACAGGGGATGATCAGGATGATGAAAATGGAGTTATAGTTCAAGATATGGGTTATAATAACTCTGATGGTGCTGATTCAGTAGCAATCGACTCAGACGGTAAAATCTTAGTCGCAGGAAGTGTGGCAGGAGATTTTGCCGTGGCTCGTTTTAATGCCGATGGTTCAGGGTTGGATACTACTTTTAGCACTGATGGTATTGCAACTATCAATTTTGGTACGGAAACTAGTGCGCATGGAGTGGCTATTCAGTCTGATGGAAAGATTATCACCGTCGGTGAATCAAACGATGGTAATGATGGCGATGATGATATCGCACTAGCTCGTTTTAATGCTGACGGAAGTTTGGATAACACTTTTGGTACAGGCGGCAAGGTTGTCCTTAGCCAAATAGATGATGCGTTTAACAGTTTTGAACATGAATCTGAAAACGGTGATGATACCGCTTACAGCGTTGCACTAGATAATGCTGGCAATATATATGTAAGCGGAAATTTTGGCTATGTCGGCGAAAATGCTTATCAGGATACTATAGAAGCAAGTTTTCTAGCGGTAGCTAAATACACCACCAATGGAATACTTGATACTACTTTTGGCACTAACGGTATTTATATATCCGAATCTGTACAACAAGGCTATTTGCTTCATGAAGATAGTATGTCGGGAGAAAATATACTTGTGCAACCCGATGGCAATATTGTCATAGCAGGTGGAAATTATTACTCTGCACCGTGGCACTGGGAAGCTGAAGTTGTTAATGAGTTTTTTGCGATGCGTATGGATGATACGGGTACGCTTGATTCTCAGTTTGGTAGTGCTTACAATACTGTTTACTTTGCAGAAACGGATGATTTTGTAGAGGGCGGGGATGCTGTAACTATCGGTGCAGATGGTTATCGATTACCGACAATTTATGATGTTGAGCAGCATGCCCTAAATAACTATAATGGTGGAACATTAACAATCCATAGGGCGGATGGTGCAAATATTGAAGACTTAATCCGTTTTGATACTTCAGTAAATTCAGCGATGACTTTAGCGGGAATTACACTCGAAGGAACTTCGGCTACAACAGGTAATATTAAACATGGCGGTTCTACTTTTGCCACTTTCAATACAAATGCTACCGATAATGAAGCATCTACAGACGGTCAATTAGTAATTAGTTTTGTAGCAGGTTCTACACAAACGCTTGTAGATGCACTTACGGCTAGTATTTCTTACGACAATACAAACGATGTCAATCCTGCCTACGATGAAGGAGAAGTGGAGCTTAGCTGGCTTTATAATGACGGAGACGAACAAGAAACAACCTCTTCATGCTACATAAGTATAGAAGGGGATGATGACGGGGGAATTGAAGGAACCGTAACTGTTTCAGGCACACCGACAACCGGTACGATACTGAGCATTACAGGCTTAGATACGATAACGGATCCAGATCTGGTAACGGATGAAAATGAAGACGGAACAGTACCGGAAGATGGTTTGTCGTTCCAATGGCAAGTATCGAGTGACGGCGGTGAAACATGGGAAAACATCGACGGTGCATACGATTCGACATTTGAAGTTACAGAAACAGAAAATAGCAAAGAGATTCGTGTCGTCGTCGGGTATGAAGATCCAACCAACGGGTCATATACTGAAATCCAAAGCGATACGGCTGGAGAAGGCGGTGAAGACAACGGTGGAGGCGGTAACTCAGGAGGCGGAGATAACGGCGGAGGTTCTACACCAACAGTACCAACCACGCCAACAACCACGCCAACAACCACGCCAACAACCACGCCAACAACCACGCCAACAACCCCGCCTGCGACAACAACCGTAGACGGCACAACTGTGCAAACTACGACTACGACACAGACAAGAACGACAACCGATACAAACGGACATACGACCGCTACGACAGTATCTACTGAACAAATCGTTATAGCTCCCGTAACTTCAAACAGAACAGAACAAACAGGTTCTACGACGACGGCAGATGTTCCGCTATTCTGGGGAGAAAGCACAAGAACCGAGTGGGCTACAACCGCTAGCATTCCTACTGGGGTTGGACTTACTTCAGAAGGTTCTCGTGCGCCTGCACAAACTCAAACGGCACAAACGGTACTAGATGATCTTATCTACTACATAGATACTACTACGCCATCTACCGATATCGGAAAAACAAATATGTTAAACGGAGGAGAGACTTTTTTACAAGCGCTCTCAAATATTGAAACACTCATCGTAAATAAAATAACCCTCTCAACAACAAATACAGAGGCATCACAAGTGCCTATAACGATAACAGGAGTTGCAAATACGGTTGTAACAACAGATGGAGCCATTGCTCCGGTAGAAGCCTTAGTTATCGATGCACAATCACTTCAAGCAGGAAGTATGCTTAACCTCCAAAATGTTGAGTTTGCGGTTATTATCGGAGAAAATCTGACTATCAGAGGCGGAGAAGGTCAAAATATACTCTTTAGCGGAGCAGGAAGCCAAAACATCATGCTAGGCGAAGATGATGACCAACTTTACGCCGGAGACGGAGACGATACAGTCGGTTCAGCAGGCGGAGATGACAGCATATTCGGTGAGGGTGGAGATGATACGGTGTTTGGCGGAGAAGGCAACGATATGCTTCACGGCGGAAGTGACACGGATGTTGCGACATACAGCGGCAATATGGCTGATTATGTTATCACAAGAGACGAAGGTAAAACTTATGTTACTCTTGCATCTAATCCGAATGAAGTAGATACGCTAATCAATGTTGAAAATATAGAGTTTGCAGACAGCAGTTATACCATTGAAAACAGTATAACACTAAGTAAAATTGCGACTTTATATATGCAGATATTAGATCGTCAAGCAGAGATAGACGGTTTCCAATACTGGGCAAAAGATACAACCGGCTTAGGAAATATCGCATTAGGTTTTATAACATCAGTTGAGTATAAGACAAACAGCGGAGTTAACTGGGAAACATTGGATGTATCAGGAAAAGTAGAACAGTTTTACGAAGCACTCTTAGGTCGCTCTTCGGATGAAGTTGGAAAAGTTTACTGGGTTGATGCCATAAATGCAGGTATGACTTTTGAACAGGCAGTTGAAGGTTTTATAGACTCTGTTGAGCTTAGTGGGATTTATCAAAGTAAAGAAGACTGGAATTTTGGATTATAAATTTCTTTCGTATTCTTCGTACTTTCACTGCATGCGGTGAAAGTACCTTTTTAACTTCTAAAAAATATTTATACCCTTAGTAAATGACAAAAAAAATAGCTCTGAAAAAGAACAAGCCAGAGAAAATATATAGCTTGTACGGTTGTGTATAATATCAAGCAAAAACGATAATAAAAAACAAGAGAGCATAATGAATATATTTAAAATATTTAAAATATTTAAAAATATCAATGTACATTATGCCGTACTCCTTTTAACACCATTCTCTTCTCTCTATTGTGGAGATTTATTTTTAGATGCCCTCCAAAAAACTACACCCATCGGATATGTAAAAACAATGTATGTACATGATGATAGAGCAGCTCCAAAACTTGACCAATCAACCTTTGGAGTTGGTGGAAAAGTCGGCATAGAATCAGGAGATTGGTATGGGCTAAAAGTTAAAGTTGCCTACTACATAACAAGTGATTTAGGCATGAGAGATTCGAATCTAAAAAAAGTAGATGCTTACATGTTTGATGTAGACAAAAGACCTTACTCCATTCTCGGTGAAGCCTCTTTGGAGTACAAAAACAACAACTCTGCTTTTATGGCAGGACGACAAGAGATAGATACGCCAATCGTATCGACTTACGATTATAGGATTATCCCAAATCTTTTTGAGGCTTATACTTTTACAAACAAAGATATCTCACATGTTACGATTACTTTATCTTACATCACAAAAATGTCCGGACTTGATGGGTTGGTCAGTTTTAAGCATTTCGAGAGTATGTCGGCACAAACTTATACCTCCTTAGCCATGCGTGATTTACAAACGATAGACGCAAACAGTGGAGATACTCTTGATATATCAAAAATATCGGGAAAACATGGTGTTTGGATGAGCGGGTTTGTATATGAAGACAAGTTTAAGTTTCAAGCGTGGAACTACTACTGCAAAGATGTCATGGATGAATTTTATATCGATTTAGCATATCCTTATGAGATAAACTCAGACTTGATGGCAACTTTGGAAGCACAAGGGTATGCCGTGAGAGAGGTAGGTAAATTTAAAGATTTTCTTCATACTCTTAATATCAATGGCAGCTATGAACTCTTTGGAACGAAACTCTCTCTTGAGAGCAAAAATATTGGCTTAAGTACTTCACTCGCATATAACTTTTTTACAGGTGATGCCAAAACAATTACCGCCTTTGGAAATTGGGGCGGATACCCTGAATATGTTGCTATACCATATATGTTTGCACAAGATAACTCTCTCTCAGCGATTGGCAAAAGTAAAATGGGAAAGATAAATTTTAAATATGATTTACAAAAAATGGGACTAAAAAATCAAACTTTAATCGCAGGATATGCAATAATTGATTTGGATGAAAAAATCATGCCACAAAGTGATATTGATGTGATAAATTTTATATATAAAGCTAAAGCAGGCAAGGCTTTAACTCTCAAAACGCAGTATGAACTTAGAGAGTCAAAAAACTACCGTTATACAAACGATATACTTACACTCTCTGCAACCTATGCTTTTTAATGCTCTCTTATCTTTCTAACTTCCGAAAAATATGACAATTCTATAAAATTGTTTCTCAAAAAGTTAGATATGGCAAGCACTTTAACTTGGTACTTTACTAAATCTTTTAACAATAAAATTTTTAATTTGGAGTATAATAATCCGATAACACAAAGGAGAAGCGTATGAAAATTTTAATTTCAGCAGCGTTGGCGTTATTTTTAGTAGGGTGTAGCAGTGAAAGTAAGCAAGAAGCTAAAGAGGTCGCAACCCAGACAAAAGAGAGTGTGACTCAAAGTGTAAAAGAGGCAAAGTCTGAGGCTGTGCAAAAGGCTCAGGAAATTAAATCTGATGTTAGTGCAAAAGTTGAAGAGGCAAAGTCTGAGGCTGTGCAAAAGGCTCAGGAAATTAAATCTGATGTTAGTGCAAAAGTCGAAGAGGTAAAAAAGGAAGTTGCTACAAAGGTAGAAGATGTAAAGCAGGCAGTTTCAACGCAAACTAGTGCAAGCACACTATATCAGCCTTGTGCAGGGTGTCATGGTATGGATGCTTCAAAAGCGGCTCTTGGTAAATCTCAAATCATAAAAGGTTGGGATGTCAAAAAGATTGCAGATGCACTCCATGGATATAAAGCCGGAACTTACGGTAGAGAGATGAAAGGCTTAATGGCTGGACAAACATCTAAATTAAGTGATGAAGATATAAAAATTCTCTCGGAATATATCTCAAAACTATAATAAAAATGGCATACAGAATCTATCTGTATGCCAAATCTACAGAACTTTATTTTTTTATCTTCCTCTTTTGTGCATATATTTGAAGATAAAGAAATAGTGTTTTTGTGTATCGTCATTACAATATTTTTACTCTAAATCTTCCTTAGGGGCACAGAAGTAGTAGCCTTGTGAATACTCTATGCCGAGTTCTTTAACAATATTGAAAATCTCTTCGTATTCAACAAACTCCGCTATTGTTTTCATTCCGAGTTTTTTAGAAAATTCCACAATAGTAGAGACAACAAGATATGCATTTTCATCATTATGGATATTTTTTATAAGTGAACCGTCTATTTTTAAATAGTCTGCTTTAAGTTTTATAAGATACTCAAAGTTGCTATAACCAGTACCAAAATCATCTATTGCAATCTTGCAGTTATATTTTTTAACATCATCTATAAAACGAATCACTCCTTCAAAGTTGACGATATACTCAGACTCTAGTATTTCAAATACAACCTTTGAACCAATATTATATTTTTCCAACATACTTAAGATGAATTCTGTTACATCTGCTTCAAGAATATCGTTAATAGATAAATTTATAGAGAACTCGGCATCTCTGTTTTGAAACATCTCAAATGCTTGTACAATAACAGCTTTTGTGATATCAAAATATTGTCTTGTCTTTTTTGCAACTTCTAAGAAAAAGAACGGAGAGATGATTTCCTCGCCGTCTCTCATCCGCACTAAACACTCATATTTTTCATACACTAGATTTGAGTTGTTTACGATAGGCTGATAAAAGGCTATGATATCGTTGTTTTTAATAGCATCGGAGAGTTTTTTTGCCCAGTGCATATTATCTTCATAGACTTTATTGAGAGATTTTGATTCGTTATAGAGTAGAAAATCTATATTTTTGCTTCTTGCCGTGCTCAGTGCCATGTTGGCGGCGGATAGAAGATGCTCTTTATCCTCAAATGAGATGCCGCCGCTACATGAGATGAGAAGCTCTTTATTTTGTATACTGAATTTTTCTTTTATGCTGTCTATAATTTTTTTTACTAGAAGAGTAAAGAGTTCTTTAAAAAATTTATCTGCTAAAATCGCAAACTCATCTCCTTGAAGTCTATAAAATTTAAACCCTTTCTCTTGGGATATAAGTTCATAAATCTTATTTGCAACAGAAATTATGACAAGATTTCCAAATTCATGCCCGTAAAAATCATTAATCTGTCTAAAATTGTCCAAGTTGAAAATCGCAATGTATGGAGACTCTGCATTTTCTATATCCAAATTGAGTTGAAACCTGTTTGCATACCCAGTGAGTAGGTCAGTATATGCGATTTTTTCTATCTCTATTTTTTGTTCGATTATCAGAGTGATATCGTTTCTTATAATAAAATACTCTATAACATTACCATCTAAATCTTTAATCGGGAGAATTGTGGTATCAGTCCAAAAGAAATTGCCTGATTTTTTCCTATTTTTTAAAACACCGTGCCATACTTTATGAGAATTTGAGAGAGCATCCCATATCTCTTTGTATTGCTCTTGTGCAGTATCGGATGAGAGTAAAACCGCATGACTTTGCCCTTTTAGCTCATCTAGGGTGTATTCGCTGATTTTTGCAAATTTATCATTGATATAGATTATATTCCTGTTTTTATCGATTCTTGATAAGATAGTACTGCTGTCGATGGCATTTTCATACTCTTTTGAGATATGAATCATATCATCAAAATTTTTCTCTGTAATTTTTAGCTGATTTTCAAAGTAGTTCATTATCTCTTTTTGTTGCGTTATATCTGTTTTGATGGCGATATACTCAACGATATTGCCATTTTTATCGATAATGGGCTTTATAAAACCTTTTAGCCAGTATGTAGATCTGTCTTTGGAGAGATTTTTAAAATCCCCCGTCCAAGTTTTTTTGAGAACTTTGATAGTATGCCACAAATCTGTAAAAATCTCTTTTGGCATGTCCGGATGGCGGATTATTTTGTATGAGTTGCCTACAAGCTCTTCTCTTGGATAACCGCTTATTTTGCAAAATGCGTCATTAACATAGCGTATAATTCCGTTTGCATCTGTTTTTGAAACTATAAAACTCTCATCTACGCTAGATTTGTACTGATCCAAAAGCACAAGTGAATTCTCAAACTTTTCATTTAGAAGATGTGCGGAAGATAAAATATTTTTTACAATCGCATGCATGAAAAAAGCAAATATGCCAAGTAGCAAAAAAAGTAAAAGATTAACAAAGAGAACTGTTTTTTTAATATCTTCTATTTTTGAATCAATTGATTTTTCTGCATCTATAAAGAGTTTCTCTTCCAGTTCTTTAAGGCTGTTTATGCTCTTTGTTGCCGACTCAAACCAGTGAATAAGATTGATATTTGGAGGAGTCGACTCTTTTGTGTTTAGTACAGAGTTTATGATTTCAAAAGTCTCTTTAACACTCTCTTTTTGAATGATTTTTTCATATAAATCAGAGTAGAGAGGATACTCATGAAGTGATTGTTTAAATCTGCTTATACCGACATTGTAAACATAAAGAGATCTTTGCACATGTATGGAATTTTCTTGCGTAAGCGAGTTATTAGTAAATGTTTCTTGTAAAACTGCTCTTATCTGACCTAAATTTTCTTTGGCTAAAGAGAGATAGCCATAAGCTTGTATATAGTTTCTATCTTTTTTCTCTTCCATCATTGCTGGGATAATTCCAGCAAAATCAAGAAGTGTTGCTATCTTATATGTATAGTAGTTTTTTACTTCAGAGGCAGAGAGGTAAAGAGTGTCAACTCCCTCTCTTGTTGATTTAATACCCTCTGAAAATTTTAAGTCTATATCTTTTTGTAGATAGCGGATAAGCTCTAAATCTTTTAAAGCCGCATCTAAATCTTTCCTTGCTTTTAAAAGTAACAAATCTTCAGCATCACTGTTTCTGGCTACAAATCCAGTGCTAAGACCTCTTTCTATCTGCATAAAATGAACTATATCTGAGATTGTTTTTACTTCAAAGATATGCTGTCGTGTCCGCTCAAGATCTTTTTTATGTCCAAATTCATGGACTATTTTGTTTATGGAGAGCAAAACAATCATCAGAGAGGGAATAAGAGTTAAAAAAAGCAGTTTTGATTTTAACTCAATTCTCATCTTTTTTCCTTTTTTAAGTTTAAAATGTTACGACTGTTAAAAACTATACGTAACCTAATTTTTTTCTATCTATCTTATCTCTTTGAGCATTTTATCAAGTATCTCAAAGAGTTCACTGCTTGCATTCTCTGCTTCTTTGAAATGGTTAACTACTTTGCTGATATCTGCTAGGCAGTTTCCGCTTTTAACGCATGCAATAGCTGCGATGGCGTTGTCATGCACTTTTGCATGCGGAGCATCTATTAGATCATATTGTTTTGTAGCCCCAAAAAGAGCTTTTCCTTGCTCATTTTTCCATTTTCCGAATCTACATGAGTGATGATTTGTCATCTCAACATCCTTAGCGTTAAATACCGCATCATACGCACCAATCTTAAAGAGTACATGATCTAGTTTCGCCAAGTTTATAAATAGTTCATACCGGACCTGTCGGTTATCGTCTTTGATGATTTGTGCACTGTCGAGCAGTTCGTCTAGTTCTCTTTTAAAATCATCAAGATTAGTAGAAGATGTTAGCGCCTCACTCTCTAATTTTTCACTGTCTGAGTGCATGATATGGGCATTTTGTTTTAGCGTGTTGATATTTATCTCAACCTCGGCTGTTGCTTTTTGTGTTCTCTCTGCAAGTTTCCGCACTTCATCGGCAACAACTGCAAATCCTCTTCCATGCTCTCCTGCGCGTGCCGCTTCTATCGCAGCATTAAGTGCTAAAAGATTTGTCTGATCCGAGATATCTTTGATGAGATTTATGACTTCGGATATGGCAGAAACACTCCCGTTTAGGTCTTCAGCCGTTGCTCTTAACTCATTTGCCATTTGGATAATGGCATCGGTGTTAAAAATTGAGTTGGCATTTTGTCTGATGCCTTGCATAAATCCTTCATTACTATCCGTTAACTTTCCGATCTCTTCTAAAAATGATATGTTATTTTCAATACCGTTTTGAATCACTCGGATATTGTTGGTACAACCATTAGATAGATTGTGTGTAAGTTCTTTTTTAAGCTTATTTTCCTGTTCAATATTTTTAACTTCTTTGGCTTGGCTTTTAAACTCTTCATTTTCAAGTCGGAATTTTTCACACTCATCTTGAAGCACTTTAACCTTTGCTTCGAGTTCTTGGATTTTTAGGGAGTGTTTGTTATTATTGTTACTAAAAAAAGACATCTTTTTTCCTTTTTACTTTGTAGAGTTCCGCAAGGAGTCTAATCTAAATGCAATCAGAGCGATATCCAAAAAATGAATACGAAAGAGCTGATTTGCTACACTTCTCTCTTTGGCACTAAAGCTTAATGATTAAGGAGATATTTATCACATGTTTAACGAAACTAAACATATAAAATGGTACTAAAACATCATTTTAGTCAAAAACGAAGTCAGGGAACTTTTTATCCTATAGGATAAAGATTTAAGAATTTTATATCTATATAGTTTAATTAAAACTTAACCTATAGGATAAATAAATGATAGAAGAAAATTTTGCTAACTCTTCCAGAGATGAGATAGAGCAATTTTATAAAATTGTTTCTCAAAAAGTTAGATATTTTAGAGAGAGCAAAAATATAACTCAGTTAGACTTAGCATTGGATATCGGAATAAAATCTGTTGCTTTTTATTCAAACTGCGAAAATAATAAATATGGCAAGCACTTCAACTTGGAACATCTTTACAAAATTGCAAAGGCACTCGATATGAGCATAAAAGATTTTTTGTAATTTTACTTTGCCCTTATCTTTCTAATTTCCAAAAAGTAAGTATGTCCGAGATAGATGACAAAAAATATAGCTCCGAAAAATATGGCGAATGGAATGAGTGAGAGAATGTACAGAGCTGCGGTTTTCATCACTATTTTGTTTGAACTAAAGAACTTTATTTTTTTATCTTCTTCTTTTGTGCATATATTTGAAGATATGTCAAATGTAAGCATTTTATGGAAAAAATAGTACAGAGGGACGTTGATTGCCACTATGTTAATGAGCGGAATAAAGTAAAACGGTATAAATAAAATGAAGAGAAAAAGCATTGTCGCCGTCCATTTTAGAGCCGAAAGAATTGCATAAAGTATATTGGAATGACCTATCATTTCAACATCCATGTAGTCTCTTTTTTGAAGGTCCCTTAGGATGAGAGGCGTTAAAAACCCTATGATGATGACTGTTACAAAAATGGAGATGTAGATTGTTAAAAAACCGCCTATTGCGTAGATGAAAAAAGTCGCCAGCCAAGAGGTTATTGTGTAGCTCATTAAAAATTTAACAATGCCGGAACCCTCAAGCTGTGCTTCCAAACTCTCGGTATGGGGAATGCCGTTTTCTATGGTCGTCTGTGAGCTTTGCACATGCATAGTGCCTAAGTGCTCAACACCGATTCCTGCTATGATAAAAAATATAATGTACATGACAATAAGGCTGAGTATAAAAGGCACAAGTGCGTATTTGAGCATTTTCGGGGTTAAGAAGTCTTTTATGCTTTGTAGGAGTATCTCTTTTTCGCTCATCTTTTGCTCCATAATTTTTGATTTAGTTTTAGCTCTTCTACAATACCTATTGCCAAATGGAGGGTTTTTACATACTCCATCGCTACTTTATAGTCAAAAAGAGAGTGAAACACCGACGGCTCAAAGAGATCTTTGCCGTAGTTAATAGCTATGTAGATATGTGTTCCTGCAAAAGAGATATAAATTGGATGAGCGGATTTGTTTTTAAAAGAGAGCAGTTTTTCCATCATAGAGTGTGAGAGAATATATCTTGCCTCTATTTGGTCTGAGGAGTATACTACAAACACTTTCTCAAACTCCGGATTATCCATTTTAACCAGTTCGCCTCTAGCGGCATTTTTTGACTGTAGCCAGTGTCCGATTACATTTCCAAAAGAGTTTTGTGCACTGTCTGGTAAAACCACAGTTTCTCCGTAAAAATGTTTGTTAAAGTCGGCAACTATGAATAGTCCTTGAAATATGGTATCCCAACTCTCTTTGCCTTTGGAATCTTGATTTTTATTTTGGGCATGTATGTCTGAAAATTGGATATTTATGCCATCAATTTGACCTTTTACATAGTCGTTTCCGCTTAGTTTATCCGCTTCTTCAAAAAGTTTGGAATGCTCAAAAAAATAGTTTGAGACATGTGTTTGTGACGAGTAGAGCATAGTTTTGTCTATAGCGTGAATTAGCGGTTTTATAACGCTCATCTTAAATTCATGCGTATAATCTTTTATCATAAACTTATAAAGTAGAGCCATAAGAGCGATGTAGATAAAGATGATAAATTCATAATAGCTTTGTAAAGTATAGGCTAAAGCAGTAAAAACAGCGGTAGATGCAATGGCAGAAAAGATAATTCTATGCTTAAGGTCTCTTCTTTTTTTTTCCAGTTTTTGCAGCGTTGGATAGAGATCATTATAGTAAAAGTCGGTAAGAAAGCTTACGCTTTTCATCACAAAAGCCTTTAGCTAAAAAGCTCTTTGACATCTATATTTTTGCGTTCTCTCAGAGCTATTTCAAACACCTCTTTTCTTTTGTAACTCATAAGCGAAGCCATAAAATTTGTCGGAACCATCTCTATAGCATTGTTGTAGTCTGTTACGGCTTGGTTGTAAGCTCGCCTTGCTGCCGAGATTTGCTCTTCTACTTCATGTAGAGTGTGCTGGAGATGCATAACATTTTCATTCGCTTTAAGTTCAGGGTAATTTTCAACCGCCACCATAATAGAGCCAAGTGCTGAGCTAGTCTTTGCATCAAGAGAGATTTTCTCGCCGTCGCTTAGGTTTGGTCTGTTTGCTTCTGCACGAAGTTTTGTAACATTTTCAAGAAGTGATTTTTCATGCTCCATATATTTGCTTACAGATGCAACAAGATTTGGGATGAGATCGTAGCGTTTTTTAAGAACCGTATCTACACTTGCAAAGATGTTTTCAACCTGATTTTTTTTTGCCACAAGAGAGTTGTATATCAAAACTAAAATAAGAGCTGTAACAATTAAAACAATAAGCGTTACCAACATGTCAAAATCCTTTAATGGTAGTTGGCAGTAGTTTACCTTAAAATATTTTAAGATTCATTTATATTTAATTAAGATGCTTAGATGTATAGTGTTTGCAGATGTGTTGTTAAAACTCCATACCTTAATATTGAGTAAAAGGAGTAGTCATGTTAGAAATTATTGCTGTCGTGCTTATTGTTCTTTGGCTTTTAGGGTTAGTTACTTCTAATACTATCGGAGGGTTTATCCATATTCTTTTAGTTATAGCAGTTGTTGTAATTTTAGTTCGTGTTATTCAAGGTAGGCGGTTATAAAGTACAAAATTTATACTTGGAGGTTTAGGATGACAAAAAATATAGGTAAGGTAGATAAAGCAGCTAGAATTGTGGTTGGGGTGATTCTTATCGTTCTTGGTATGATGACTAACAGTTTGTTGGGTCTTATAGGTATTATTCCTATAGTAACAGCTTTTTTGGGTACATGCCCGCTTTATACTCTGCTTAATATGAATACATGTAATGATAAGTTCGAAAGTTAGAGTTTATCTAGGCAAACTTTTTTCAAATTCCCACATTCGTGGGAATTAATATCCCAAAATCAAATTAAAAATGGTATAACAATAAAAAAATTTATATATGGAAATAAAAATGTGGCAAATGTTGCTCTCAAAAAAAAGATACTACTCTGATGATGAGATAAAAGAGGATGAAAATCAAGAGTATTACAGAAGCAGTTTTCATAAAGATTATGACAGGATAATTTTCTCCAACTCATTTAGAAGGCTCTCAAAAAAGACGCAGGTGCATCCTCTCTCAAAAAATGACCATGTTCACAACAGACTCACGCACAGCTTGGAAGTTGCAAGTGTCGGCAGAAGTTTGGGGCTTAGAGTCGGAGAGTTTTTAAATAAAAAGTATCCACATGTAGAGATAAACCCTTATGATGTAGCATACATCATCCAAACGGCTTGTCTGGCACATGATATCGGCAATCCTCCTTTTGGACATGCAGGAGAAGAGGTTATAAAAGAGTGGTTTGAGACAAACAGAAATGAAGATTTTTTAAAAGAACTTTCACAAAATGAAATCGAAGATTTTATACATCTTGACGGAAATGCGCAAAGTTTCAGAGTTGTCACTCAAATAGAAAATAATCTCTTTGGCGGAGGAATGAATCTCACTTTTGCAACGCTTGGGGCTTTGGTAAAGTATCCGCATCCATCGAGCAACTGCAAAAATATCGGCAAATCAAAGTTTAACTATTTTCAAAGCGAAGCCAAATTTTTTAGACTTCTTTTTGATGAGCTTGGACTCTCAAAAGCAGACGGCACATTTAAAAGACATCCGCTCTCTTACTTGATGGAAGCCGCAGACGATATCTGTTACGGTTTGCTGGATTTGCAAGATGCTCTGGAGCTTAAAATCATAACACTTGATGATATAAAAAATATATTCACACTTATTTGCGGCGAAGAAGAGGTTGCAAAAGTCTACTCCAACATGTGCATTGAAGATACAAAAAAAGTCTCAAAACTAGTTGCTATTTCTATTCATAACCTAGCTGTCCATACCATGGAGATTTTTGAAGAGAATTTCGATGACATAGTAAGCGATAATCAGCCAAAAGATTTGATAGAACTTTTTACAAAAAAAGAGTTTCAAACTGCCATAAAAGAGGCGAAAAAGCTTGGAAGTGCAAAGATATTTAACGAAAAAAGAAAGATAGAACTAGAGCTCGGAGCTTACAACATCATAGAAACGCTGCTTGAAAATCTGATGCATGCCTCGTACGAACTTTACAAAAAAGAGGATGAGTCAAAACTCTCTTTTAGAAACAAAAGAGCATTGGAACTTATGGGTGAAAACAGACCTCATAAAACACAGAGTCTGTATAACATGTACCAAAGAGTGGTTGACTACATAGTAGGTATGACGGACAATCATGCAAAGTATGTGGCAAACCAGTTGAATGGGATGGGGATTTAACAGTACTGTGATATACTTTGGATATACATTAAGGAGTTAAAAATGACTGCTGTTATTTCAAAATGGGGAAATTCGCAAGGGCTTAGAGTTCCAAAAGATATTATGAAAACTCTTGATTTGTCTGTGGGCGATGAAGTCAATATATTTGTGCAAAACAATAAAGCGATAATCGAGCCTATAAAAAAAGAAAAAATAAAATATGATATCAACGAGCTTGTCGCAAAAATCCCAAAAGATTATCAAGCAAAAGAGGAGTTTACTTCATCTGCAGGAAGAGAAGAGTGGTAAAAGAATACATACCAAAAAAAGGTGACTTAGTCATACTAACCTTCGACCCCTCAGCAGGACATGAGCAACAAGGCAGAAGACCTGCACTCATAATTTCAAATGAAGTTTTTAACAAACATGTAGGATTGGCAATAGCTTGTCCTATAACCAACACCGATAGAAATTTCCCTTTTCATGTAAAAGTAGAAAGTGACAATTTAACAGGCTTTATAATGACAGAGCAGATAAAATCTGTAGACTACAATGTTAGAAAAGTGAAATTTGTAGAGAGAGTTAGCGATGAGGTAATGGAAAAAGTTTTGGGGATTGTCGAGAGCGTTGTTTTTTGAATATATTTGTTTCCAAGTATATCTGTGTCTTTAGGTATTTATTATTTATCTAATCGTCGTTTAAATGCCAAAATAAATGAACCGAATAAAAATATTAATAATACTCCAATAAAGTTATTTATAAAAAGTGCTAAAAAGCTTTTTTCCTCAAACCAGCCATTAGTCTTAATTCTAAAAATATCAATTTTAGAGATGGTATAAGTGCCGCTAATAGTTAATAAATTTTCAAAAAAGACTAAGCTATCTTTAGGTGCTGAAATATTATTATCCTCAACTGTATCTTTTATAAAAATTTTCTCTTTAGCTTTTTGCAAGAAACTTGGAGCTTTATTTTCTATCACTTCATAAGTATCTGCCATAAAGGTAAAAGTTACAAATGTCAATAGTAAAAGAACTGAAAAATTCAACAATGCCCTACGCCAACGTCTGCCAAAACCATTAATTAAATAGTTATAAAGATCAACACTTACAAGATTTTTAAATAAAGTTTTTTGTCTAAGTTTTATAATATTTTCAGAATATAAAAATTCATTGGCTTTTTGTTTATTCTGGTCTTTTTCAAATGAGACTTTTAATTGTCTGTAAACACTTTCTATTTCTTCAAGTTTCTTTTTTTCATCAGGATTAATACCTTTTATAAAATTAGGAAAGAAATTTTCTTCTTTGAGTTTTTCTGTTTCATCTAATGTTCTAAAATGTTTTGCAGTTACAAAAATACTACTTGCTAGTGATAATAATATTAATGTAGAAATAATAATTGTAGTAAAACCAATCCAAAAATCTTCATTAATATAATCTCTAAAATAAATAAATATAAAGAGAGAAAAAATATACAATATAACAGTTGACCAATTAATAAATTTTTTAAACCTTATTAGTGGCACATCTGAAATTTCTTCCGCGTCACACTCATAAAACTTTGTATCAATAATTAATGAGTTGTCAAAATAACACTTAGACAAATTAATATTTCTAAATGTAGAATTTTTCATATTACAATCATTTATCTTAAGTGATTTAACAATATTTAGATGAGAAAAATTTAATATAACTTCTTCATATGATTTAGCTCCATTTAAAATACATGTTTCTAGTGTAATATTATTGAAAATAAATGTTTTAATATTATGAAACCTATCTAATTCCAGCTCTTTGATAGTTATAGGAATATTTTTAAACGGTGAGATTTCAAATAACTTTACGTCATCAATCCATACACACTTAAGTTTATTAATTACTGTAGCATCCTCATGAGACTCATTATTTATATATAGCTCATTACAGTTTTTAATTGCAGTTAATTGAATTTCATCAATAATTTTTACTGATAAACTCAAGGTCTCTACAGATAAGTTATTTAACATGAATGACTTTGCATCAGATTTGCTCTTAATAGATATTTCTTTGAATTTTCCATTGGAAATATTTAAATTATCAATTTCTCCTTCAAATCTAAAGCTTTCCATCTCTATGTTATCAATAAATAAATGTTTAATTTGAGACTCGTAAATAAAAATATTTTTAAAATTTGCCTTAATATCTAGTCTATCAAAATTACAGTTTCCAATAATTAAATTTTCTTTTTCAACAGAGATTATTACATCTTCTTTATTCTTAATTTCAAAAGAACTAGAATTAATTTTGATATTTTTCCCAATAAATTCATTTGTCACATTTTTTAGGAAAAATATATCTATTGATTTTATCATAGACGATAATGGGTGTTTTAGCTCATAATGTTTAGAATCAAGAGTAACTATAATTTCGTTAATGTCAATATATTGCATTGATTTAGTCCACAAATTATTATTTATTTTATGAAATATTATACCATTTTAAATATTGCTAAAATTGGAAATAAAGCAGATAGCTCTTGAGTATTTTAGAAGTAAAGAGTAACTAGGACTTTGTTATATCTCTAGCCGCCAAAAACCCGCTTGCCCATGCAAAGGCGAAGTTGTAGCCTCCGCGGCGACCTACTACATCAAGCACTTCTCCGCAGAAGTATAGGTTTTTTTGTTTGAGCGATTCAAAAGTTTTTGGATTTATCTCCGTTGTATCTACTCCGCCGCCGCTTACTTCTGCATGACGAAAGCCATGTGTGTCTGTTACTTCAAAACGCCAGTTTAACAGTTGATTTGCTATTTTTTTGCTCAGTTTCACATTAATCTCATCTGCGCATGTAGAAGCTAAAATGTCAAGATCTTCTAAAATTGCTGAAGCGATTTTCATCGGGATAAGCCCGATAAGAATTTCAAAAATTGTTATTTTTGGCTCTTGAGCGGCAATCTTATTTATGTGGTTTGAGAGTTTTTGCAAATCAAATTTTGGAAGCAGGTTTATAGATATGCTTACATGTACTTTCTCCATAAGTGCTTTGCTTGCGGCTTGTGAGATGTCAAGTATGGCAAAACCAGAAACTCCGTAATCGCTAAATAGTATATCACCGCTACATGCGCCCTGTAAGAAGTGCCCTTGGGGTGTAAGCTCTTTTTTGTTATTTATAAGTAGCGAGACTTTACCATCAACTTTTGCACCGCTCATTTTTTTTACGATTTTAGAGTTTAGATGAAGCTGTACAAGAGATGGATAAGTCGGGATGATGTTATGTTCAAATATTTTTGCAAACTCCAAGCCGTCACTATTGCCTCCAAGCTGAGATGCAGCCTCTGAACCCGTAGCAACTACAATAGCGTCGTATTCATTAAAGAGTTTTTTTATATCTGTGATTTTTGTATCTGTATGGAAATTAACGCCTAGATTTTTAGCATGTGCGATTAGAAGAGATGCTACGCTTTTTGCCTCATTGCTAAGCGGATAAACACGCCCGTCATCTTTAACATCAAGCAAAAGCCCTATGTTTTGGCAAAATTTTTCAAACTCGCTAAATCCAAACCCCTTAAGTGCGTAATCCACAAAGTGATGGTTTTGTGAGAAGTAGTCGTTACATGTAAGATTTGTATTTGTAATGTTACAACGCCCGTTTCCTGAAGCCAAAATCTTTTTTGCACACTTTGAGTTTTGCTCATAAACATCTACCAGAATAGATTTTTTGGCACAAAATATTGCACACAAAAGCCCAGAAGCTCCGCCGCCGATGATTGCTACTTTTTTTTCTTTTGACACAAGATACTCTTTTTTTAAAATTATGAGGATTGTACTATAAATCTGAGGTATGTTAAGATAAATTAAGTTAGATAAGTGAGAAAGAGCGACGAAATTGTGTCGCTCTTAAATGTTTTTTAGCCGTATAGACTAGTTATTCAGCTACTACGCTTTTTTTTGCTTTCTTAGCTTTTTTAGCCTTGCTGCTTTTTTTTACTTTTTTAGCATCAACAGTTTTACCTGAATTTTCTACTTTTGCTGCTCTTTCAGATTTAGGAGTGCCGGCAGCGAATGCTGAAGTTAAACCAAGAACAAGAGCTAGTGCGATAATTTTTTTCATAAATGAATCCTTTTTTGTATATACACATTTTGTGTGGAGGAATTCTATATTATCAAGCGTGAATTATCAGTGAATTATTCCAAGTTAATGTAAAAGTTGTTCCGATATCTTTTTTTGATGTCACATCAATTTTTATACTGTACAAATCGCATAATGATTTTACAATATTGAGTCCAAGCCCAAAACCGCCGTTTGAGTTATTGAACCTTGCGTAACGTTCAAAAATCTCTTGTGATTTTGATTGGTCAAACCCAACTCCGGTATCCGAAATAGTGAGTGAATTTTCATCTAGTTTTATCTCTATATTTCCATCTTTTTTGTTATATTTGATTGCGTTGGAGAGCAGGTTGTCAATAATTCTGCCCATAAACCGTTCGTTCATCATAACTTCACATTGTTTTAGTTCTGTTGTAAAGCTAATATTTTTTGTGGAAGCCAACGGTCTAAAATAGTCAATTCTCTGAATTATCAACTCATCGACGCTAATTTTTTGAACAGGGTAGTGTTTTGAGGAAAATATGGAAAATGTCAGGTCATTATAGAGATGAGAGAGTGTTCTTGTTGCGATTAACATGCGATTTACCGATTTAAGATTTTTTTGGCTTAGCGTATCCATCTCCATTGTCTCAAGGCTCATTGAAAGAACCGAGATAGGCGTGTTTAGTTCATGTGCGGCATCGGTTATAAATTTATTTAGCAGTTCAATATATTGACGCAGAGGACGCAGGAAAATTTTTGATAATATGAATATTACTATGCCAAAAAAGAGAATAGAAAAAATTAAAAAAATAACGATAGCTTTTTTCGTTCTATCCAACTCTTCGTCTATCGTATCGGCTTTGACAACAAGATAGTGAATGTTTTTTATGCTCTCTAATTCGATGGTTTTAATAAAAAAGTAGTGACCATTTTCCCTAAAAAATCCCTGTTTAAATTTTACATTAAAAGAAGCGGGAACAGGATAGATGATGTTGTTATTTTTGTCCATCATGGCAATGTTGAATTTTGGATGATGCAGCAGATATTCATCAAAATCACTTATTTTTTGTGCATAATATACTGATTCATAGGCAGTTTCGGTGTAGTCAATCATCTCATTTTGCAGAATTTCAGTATATATTTTTTTTTGGTAGTTATAGTAGAGAGTGGAGAGAATGATTAAAAAAATTATATTAAGTCCAACAAAAACAGACACAAATTGTATAAGTGATTTTTTTTCAGCTTGTAACAATCAGATATCCTTGTTTTCGCACATTTTGAATAAAATCTTTTCCCAATATTTTGCGTAATTTTTTGATGTGTGTGCGAAGATTTTCTTCTGTAGCTTCATCGTCATAATTCCATACATTGGCAATAATCTGCTCATTTGAGATCATTTTACCTTTATGTGAAATTAACATATTAAGCAGTTTTGTCTCTTTTTTGGTTAAAAAAAGCTCTCTCTCACTGCTAAAGAGTTTCCCGCCGTTTGGTTCAAATGACCATTCGTCATTGAGCATGATAATATCGCTGTTATTAAGAGAGAAAGATTTTTGGATCAGTTTTTGAAGACGCAGCTGAAGCTCTTTTAGTTCAAAAGGCTTTTTTATATAGTCGTCGCATCCGGCATCATATCCTTTAGACAAGTCGGCTATTCCTGCTAATGATGTTACAAATATAGCAGGTGTTTTCTTATTTGTGCTTCTAAGAGTTTTGAGCACATCAAACCCGTTTATCATAGGTACTTTTACATCAAAAATAAATGCATCGAAGTTTTCCTCATACGCTTTATCTATCGCTTGGCTCCCGTCGTTCACGCATACGACTTCGTAACCGCATCCACTTAAAAATTCAGACATAATATCGCATATCAGCAAGTCATCTTCCATAATAAGAAGCCGTAGTTTTGAAGTTTTTTCTCTCATTGCTTTCTCAATTTTTATTACAGCGTAACAAGCTTTGCGCCAAAACCGCCCATGTGTTGCGGTGCATCTTCAAATTTTTTTACTTTTGGATGTGTTTTTAAAAATTCCTTGACTGCATAAGAGAGTTTTCCCGTCCCGATACCGTGATAAACTATGACTTCATCCCAGCCGTTAATGAGTGCATCAGAGATAAATTTGTCCAACTCTTCTATCGCTTCTTCGGCTCTCATGCCGTGCAAGTCGCACTTGAGTCCAGCTCTTCTTTGTACTTGCAGATTGACATCCGTACGTGGTTTTTGATGTATGATTTGCGTATGTTTAAGCTCTTTTGTCTTAACTCTTACTCGCATACCGTCAACTTCCACAATCGCCTCTTTTTTATCTTTCATAGCGATGATTACGCCTTTTTTGCTATGGTATTTGACATTATCACCAATGTTGAACTCTGCGACTTGAACGATTTGTGGCTCTTTCTTTTCTTGAGGCAGTTGTTGGTTGGCTTTATTCATAGCTCTGTGGATGGCTTTTGTGTCTCCTGCCCGAGCCGCTTGTTTTGCTTCGTTTATAGCACTTTCATAACTCTCTTTGAGCACATTTTTCTCATATTCTAGCTCTTCATAAATTCTCTGCTTCTCTTCTTTTAACTCAAGTTCTTTGGCTTTTATGTTTTGGAGTTTTTCATCGACAAGTTTGTGTTTTTGTTTCAGTTCACGTTCTAGCTGTGAACCTCTTTCGATAAGAATGTTTAGTTTTTCACTGTTGTCGCCGTAAACCGCTTTTGCCTCAGTTACGATTCTGTTTGAGATTCCGTATCTGCTTGCAGTTTCAAAAGCGTAACTTTTTCCGATGATTCCGTGCATAAACTCATAAGTAGGAGCGCGGGAAGCTTCATCGTAAATCGCCGCCATAAGCTCTACGTCATCACGGTCAGCCATAAGTGCGGCAAGTCGTTTGTGGTGGGTTGTGACGACTATCTTTTGCCCTCTTAAAACCAGCTCATCAAGTATAACTTTAAAGAGTGCCGCAGCCTCGTCGCTGTCAGTTCCCAGTTCTATCTCATCGACTCCGACAAGCGCATCTTTGTTTTCGAATATTTTAGAAAACTCCTGCATACGCCCTGCAAAAGTTGAGATGTCGTTTTTAACATTTTGAGGATCGTCGATAATCGCTAAAATATTTTTAAAACTTCCCACATGTGACTTGTGCTCATTTAGCTTCATGGGAATTATATATTTTGCCATAAAAGCCGCGGCTAGAATCGACTTTAAAAGCATTGTTTTTCCGCCTGCATTTACACCCGTAATCATCAAAATATTTTTTGAAAAATCTACATTTATGGGTTTCGCATGGTGCAGAGCAGGGTGGATAAAGCCATCCAATACTATTTTAGAATCTTTTTTGGATTTTACAAGCTGGAGGTTTTTGCTTTTTGCAAACAAAACTCTGGCTTGATAGTTGTCGAACTTTGTGAACTCTTTGTCAATAAATGTGATAAAGGGCAGAAGTTCTGCAAGTTTTGATGAGAACTCTTTTGCGTAGTTATAAAAAATCGCCTCTCGCTCTTGGACGATGTAGCGGATCTGTTCTTTTGATTTTAGTATGCTGTCCGGTGAGACATAAAAACCGCCGCTGCTGCTTCTGCCTACTATTGCGCCCTTTAACACATGGTTGAAACCGCCGCGAACCAAAAGAGACTCTTCGTCATTTATAAGGTGAACTTGAGTGTCTATGAGGTAGGGTGAGAGTTTCGGGCTTGATGTAAGTCTCTTTAGCGAGCTGTTCATGTTGGCTTTATGCTCTCTTATTTTAGCACCCAAGCCAAATAGTACTTCATCAAGATTTTCTTCAAATTTGCCGTCATGCGTAAAGTACTTTTCAACTTCAAAAAACTTTGGCTCAATGATGAATTTATCCATCCATTCGCCGATAATTCCCTCGAGATCTCTGTTCTTAAAGTAACGAAAATATCTGACGACTTTTACGACTTCAAAAATTTGCTCAAATTGGAGTACTCCGTGCTTTTGAAGATGAAGTTTAATATTTGTAAAGTCCGCAACTTTTGGAGGAGCTTTAAACTCAATTGCATCAAGTGCTTTGATGTAGCGGTAGTGAAGCTCTTGGTCTCCTTCGATATAGAGAGAACTCTCACGTGAGAAGAAGTGTTTAAAAGAGTTTATATGATCATTTAAATCAAGTTGATTTATTAGTAAATCAACTTTTGAAAAACTATCTACTCGCATACAGAAGCACTAATCATCTGACCATAAAACGGAGTATCTTTTTTGCCTATAAAAGTGTATGTTCCGATGCTTAGAGTGTAGTTTTCGTCGTTTACGCTCACACCTTTGCATACAACAGTGCCATGTTGATTAAACTTCATAACTACATCAAGCATCTTTTGGCTTTTGGCATTGCTGTAACTGTTAAACGCAATTGCTGAGAGAACTACTGATAACACGATAACCGTTATGGTAGCTTTTTGTCTATTTGTAAGTTCTGTAAAATAGTGTAAAGCTAAGAAAAAGAGTGCTACTACAACGATTCCGGCTATATATGCCATTATGCCGTTCCTCTTATCTGATATGTTAAATCTCCTGCACCAAAGCCTATAATAAGACCCTCATCAAGTATTTTTAGTGCCTCTTTGTCTTTCATAACAGTAATAGTGTTGTTCGCTCTTGTTATATTGTCGGCAATCGTGAGGTTATATCTTTTAAACTTCTCTTTAAAATCAATTTCTCTGCTTGCTTCACCCGCAGACCACACTGGAAGGATGATAAGCTCCTGTGCCCCTTCAAAACATTTTATAAACTCTTCGAGATTATCTATGGTACGAGAGTATTTATGCGGCTGCCAAATTGCGGTAATTTTGTCAAAACCTTTAAGAAGCGCATACTCTTTTACAGATTCAAATGTTGCTTTTATCTCTGTCGGATGGTGACCGTAATCATCAATGATAACGCTCTCTTTTTGTAGTCCTACTATATCAAAACGTTTTTTTATACCTTTGAAATTGAGTATATTTTTTCTTATCTCTTCGATTTCCATCGACTCATACGCCGCTAAAATAGCAAGAGCCGCATCAAGTGCGATATGTTTGCCAAAACCCCAAACGTCAAAACTTCCCAAATCTTTAAGTGTAAATCTTGTGTGAGGTTCGTCGTTTATCAGAATGAACTCTATGTTTGTGATGTCACGGCTTGGGTAGAGCCAGTTAGCGTCTACTTCACCTATGAGAGTGCTTAAAAATTTATCTTCGGCATTTAAAACACGGCAAGGAGCTGATGAAATAAAAGTTTTATATGAGTTATAAAAAAGTTCATAGTTATAGTCGTAATACTCCATGTGCTCAGGCTCTGCATTTACAACGATTGCACAATACGGATTTGAGTTTAAGAAACTTCCGTCGCTCTCATCAGCTTCAAAAATCATAACATTGTTATCTTTTTCATATCTGACATTTGAACCGAATGCTTTTGACTCTGCACCGATGATTGCCGAGCCTTCCATGATAGAGGTTAAAATTGCGGTAGTCGTACTTTTTCCGTGTGCGCCTGCAACAGCGTAGACTTTAGATGTGTTTAAAATTTGCAGCAGTGCTTCACGGCGGGCTAGAACTTCAATGCCTTTTGCTTTTGCAGCGACAACTTCGGGATTGTCCGGGCGGATAATGGCAGAGTGGATAACCAAATCTTGATCTGTAATGGCAGAGGCATCATGAGGAACAGTAACTGTGATGCCGAGTTTACGGAGTTTTTGGGTAATGACACCGTCTGAGATGTCAGAACCGCTTATTTCATGTCCTCTGTAGTGCATGTACTGAGCCAAACCGGATATGCCGATACCGCCGATTCCGATAAAATGTATCTTCATTCGCCACTCCCCTTTATTTGGGAATTATCTAGCAATTTTTGTGCCTCTTTATTAAAACAACTTATATAAAATGTGCCTGCATCCTGCGTTGCTTCGATATCCGCAATATTTTCAATGAAATCATCAAGTGAGATATCTTCCCTTGAAGCGATAGTGTGAAATTTCAGAGCCGATGAGAATTTTTTATCATTTGTTAAACCGCTTAGAACTTCAAACAGTGCGCTTGCATCGGAGATTTTACCTGCACTGTAGTGTTCAATTGCATACTCATAGAGTGCCCTAACTGTGGCGAAATCTTGAACTTCATTCATGTCCATCACTCTGTGAGCTTCGAGCGTATCTGTTAATCTCTCTAACGCCAAATCAAGTATATTTGCATAGAAACCGCCAATCGTATCTTCATCAAAAAGCTCATGTGCTTGCTGCTCAAGTACGTAAAGAGAGGCAATGTCTCCATTTTGTTGTGCGTTTAGCACTTTTGTTTTTAACTCTTCTACTCTTTGCATGTAAGAGCCTCCTTGATTCTAATAAGCGCACTTCTTGTTTTCTCTACACTCTCAACCAGAGCAATTCTGATGAACTCTTTACCCGGATTTATACCGTTTGCATCTTCTCTTGCCAAATACTCTCCCGGTAAAACTTTTACATTATATTTTTCATAGAGTTTTTTTGTAAATTCAAGCGGATTCGCAACTTTCAGCCAGATATAAAATGTTCCGCTTGGAATCTTTATGCCCAAAATCTCATGTGCTAAGTCAAAATTTTCTTTATAAATCTCTCTTGCAACTTCTACATGATCTTCGTCGCTCCAAGCAACTGCCGCAGCACTTTGAAGCGGAAGAGGGGAGGCACAGCCGATGTAAGTTCTGTAGTTTATGTACTCTTTTAAGATATTTTCATCGCCTGCAATGAAGCCTGAACGAAGCCCCGGAGCGGATGAACGCTTTGAAATAGAGTTGATGACTAAAATATTTTTAAATGTTTCATTTCCCACATAGAGTGAGGCTTCAAGAAGCGATGGAATCGGTTTGGAAGTATATATTTCGCTGTAGCACTCATCGTTTAAAAGTACGAAATCATGTTTTAAAGCCAGCTTTACCCACTCGCCAAGCTCTTCTAAGGTAAGTGAAGAAGTTGTAGGATTGTTTGGAAAATTTAAAATAACAAGATGACATGTAGATAATATATCTTCATCTATTTCCGGCTTAAAATTATTTTCTTCTGTAAGATTTAGGTGGATTACTTTGGCTCTGCTAGCAATTGCCGCACCCTCGTAAATCTGATAAAAAGGGTTCGGATAAGCCATAACCGGATTTTTTTTATCAAAGAGTAAAAACTGCGGAAAGTTGAAGAGAACTTCACGTGTTCCAAAAGTGGGGATAATCTGCTCATTGCTAAGTGTAACGCCAAATCTTGTTTTTACAAATCCTCTTTGTGCAGTTCTTAGCTCATCCTCTCCCGCTGTTTTTGGATATTTTCTAAGTTGTGAAGCATTGTCGCAGAGTGCCATTTGTATAAACTCGGGAGTCTCAAATTGCGGCTCACCGATAGTTAAAACAGACGGTTCATAATCTTTGTTTGGTGTGATATTTTTTAGTAAATTGTTTAATTTTTCAAATGGATATGGTTCAAAATTCATTATTTTCCTGCTATTTTTCATTGACGCGATTATAGCAAAAATCTATAAAGGGCAGGTTAACAATCTACTCCAGCTCTTCTAGGCATGAAGCAGTTCCCTCTGAAACTCTGCAATATTTAGAATCTTTGTCAAATGAGATCATATATGGGCGTTGCGTCATATCAAGAGTTTTGGCGATCTCTGTAATCTCTTGAAGTGCTTTTATAGTATTCTCTTTGGCTGTGAAATTTTCAAGATCTACTATGTCTTCATCAACCATTATATCTATGAGTGTTTGTTTTTGATTATCTGACTCATAAATGTACTGCATAATTTTTTCAGATTCAAGACGAGGCAATCTGTATAGCATTATATGGTAGCTATTTGTGAGCTGCAACATCTTATTTGATTCTATTTTTTTCATAAGTTCACGAGAGTATTTACATAAAGGATCTAAGAAAACATATACGTCACTAACATTGCCACTGCCGAATTTTATAGCATGCTTTGATATTGATTCAAGCAAAATTTTTGGTTTTTTAGATTCAGGAATACTCTCAGCTCCAAAAAGGGTAAAAACAGACAACAATAAGATAGATAAAAATTTCATATATGTTCCTTTAATTTTTTGGAAGTGCAAATTTTTGGGTAATTAACTCTCCGTCACTGTTGAAAAATAGGTAGTAGAGCCAATCTTTTTTAACGCTCAAGCCTGCCAAATATCTAAGTGCTAAATTTGCTTGAAGCGAGGCAATGTGCATGACTATGGGAGCAGCGATTCCTGCGGGAGTTTGTGAAGTTATCTTGAATGCGTCTTTAAAAGATGAGTGTTCAAAAAAGCAGACTTGACCGTGAAAAGCCTCCACACTTCCGTAAATCCAAGGCAGATTTTTGTTTTTGCAGTAGTCATCGATTTCACCGCGGGTAGGGAGGTTGTCGGTTGCGTCTATAATCAAATCTACGGTTATATTTTTTTTACTAAACTCTTCAAAGTTGCACTCATGTGCAACGGCTTTTACAAACGGGCATCTCTGCCTGATAATCTCTGCGTTTAAAGTAGCTTTGTTTTTTCCCTCATCGCCGATTTTAAAAGCGATTTGGCGGTGGATATTGTGGGTTGAAACTTCATCAAAATCAACCATGTGAATCTCGCCGATACCGCTAGAACCGAGTGCAAAAGCAAGTGAACTTCCTAATCCGCCTGCACCGATAATCGCTATCTTTTTACTTTGGAGCAGGTTTTGCGTATCTTCTCCCCAAAGCTGTACTTGACGGCGAAAGTAGCTCATCATAGCGGATTTCTTTTTTGAATCATCTCTTTAAATCCCCAAGATTTTCTTGCATGAAGAACCTCAGAGTGGCTCATGTCTACTATCATCAGTTCCTCTTTGTTGCCGAGATGTTCTATGAGTTCTCCGTTTGGAGAGGCTAAGAGAGAATCACCGTAGAAATTCCAAGTATGCTCTTTATCTGTATATTCACCGATCCTGTTTGCTCTTAAAATGTAGCAGTTGTGCGTAAATGCACGAGAGAGTATAACTGTTTTCCATCGCTCAAAAGAGTCAAAAGTAGATACGCTCGGAAGCAAAATACAGTCAACGCTCTTGGAGGAGATATGCTCAAACATCTCATCAAAGTGAATCTCAAATCCGTTCATTATCGCAAACTTAAAACCGTCAATTTTAAAGATAAGCGGTGCTTCAACTCTCTTTTGTTCATTTGCAAAAAACTTCTCTTCGTTCCAGTGAGGATAGTTTATAAGAAGCTGTTGCTGATAGTAAGAAGTAGATGTTGGAGCAAATTTAGCTACTGTTTTGTAGACTTTGCCTTTTTTAACAACTATAAGAGGTGCAATAATCGTTAGTTTATAAGTAGCAGATAGCTCTTTTAAAACTTTTATCTGATGCTCGGCTTGCTCTTGAATCATGCCAAAAGAGAGGCTCTGCAACTCTTTAAAAAATGGGTTTAGTATGTATTCGCCCAAAAGCAGAACTTTAACGCCTTCCTTTGAAGCAATGCGGATATAGTTGTAAAGCTTTGTGGAGCTCATGCCCTGTGCGCTTAACTGAAGAACTGCCGCTCTCATTATAAATCATCCTTATGGATAATTTTATCGCTACAAAATGCAAGCATTTTTACTTTCCTTTTATTTCGGTGATTTTTATCTGTGCATCTTCAAGTATCTTTTGTGCTTTGCCAAGTTCACTCATTCCCATCTCATACGCTTTTACGCTGTCTGAGAGTGTGATTTGTGGATTCATTAGAGTTTCTAAAACTTTTTTTGCACTATCAAGTTTTGATTCAAAACTTTCAGTTTCTTTAGTAAAGCCTTCGGCTTCTTTGGTAAGTTTTTCTTTAGCCATTTAAAATATCCCTCACATAATCTTCAAATTTATCGACCTCTACTAAAAATGCGTCATGTCCGTAGTCGCTCTCTATATCGATGTAGGTATGGTTTTGATTGCCGATTTTTTTCAGCGTGTCGCTTATCTCTTTCATCTCGCTGCTTTTAAAGAGCAAATCATTGCTAAAGCTTACAAGATGAAGTTCGCTGCTGACTTTTTGCAGTGCCTCACTTAGCGAGTCAAACCCACGAGATAAATCATAAATATTTATAGCTTTTGTGATGTAGAGATAAGAGAGCGGATCAAACCATTTTGTAAAGTTATAACCGTTATATTCTAAATATAGCTCAACTTGAAACTTGCCGAAGAGTTCATAAAGTCCGTCTGTATTTTTGTACTCTCTTCCGAATTTGTTCTGCATAGATTCAGGAGATAAAAAGCTGATATATCCTGCCATTCTTCCTATTGCCATACCTGATAACCCGTTCTTTTTAATAGTTTCGCTCTCGTAATATCCGTCTTTAAAATCAGGGTCTTTTAAGATTGCCTCTTGAGATATCTTGTTAAAAGCGATTGCCCAAGGCTGTGTTGCATGTGTTGTTGCCATAGAGATGATTTTTGATGCAAAATTCGGATAGCTGATTGCAAACTGGAGTGCCTGCATACCGCCCATCGAGCCGCCGATAATTGCATAAACGCTATGGATGCCGAGTTTGTCAAAAAGAATTCTTTGCGCTTTTACCATATCTTTTATGGTTACAACCGGAAATTTGTAACGATATGGATTGTGATGTGGATGTTGCGGACTCATAGGTCCTGTCGAGCCAAAACAGCTGCCGATTACATTTGTGCAGATTACAAAATATTTGTCCGTGTCTACTGCTTTGCCTGAACCTATAAAATTATCCCACCAGCCTGCTTTTTTGTCACCTTCATAAGTTCCTGCGCAGTGATGAGACCCTGTAAGTGCATGACAGATAACGATGACATTGCTCTTGTCTTCATTGAGTTCGCCATACGTCTCGTATGTTATATCATAAGGTTCTAAAATACGCCCACTCTCTAAATAGAGGGGGTTTGTAAAATGTTGGGTATATGTTTTTAGGTTCAATGACAACTTTAGGCTCTTTATAAAAATAGTAGTGCTATTTTAGCGAAAATGTCTTAAGCAACTATGACATACCTGTTTCTGCCGGTTGTTTTTGCTTCATACAGAGCACTGTCAGACTCTTCTAGCAGTTGGTCTTTGGATTTTTCTTCTGTAACATCTTTAAAAGAGATACCTATACTTATAGATATATAATTGCTTGCAGTAGAATATTCATGCGGAATTTTTAACTCTTGAACTGATTCAAGCAGGGATATTGCAACTTTTTCTACACCATCTTTATCTATATCTTTTAATACAACTACAAACTCCTCTCCGCCGTACCTTGCAACCATATCAAATGGTCTTTTAAGATTTTTTTGCAGAGTGAGTGCTACTTTTGCAAGAGCAGTGTCGCCCCTTCCATGTCCGTAGTTGTCATTATAGAGCTTAAAATGATCTACGTCAATCATCATTAGAGCAAATGACATTTTGTCTCTTAGCGACTCTTTATATTTGACCTCAAATCTTTCATTGAAATTTCTTCTGTTTGGTATATGCGTAAGTGCATCGCACATTGATAACTCTTCAAGCATATCACTCTTTAGTTTTAAGGTTATATGGTTTTTTACTCTTATTTTTGCGATAGATGGATTAAAAGGCTTTTTTATATAATCCACCGCTCCAAGATTAAGTCCATACTCTTCATCTACGTCTGAGTCGTTTCCTGTTACAAAGATAATTGGAATGTCTTGCGTTGAGGCATTGCTTTTAAGAATTTTACAAACTTCATATCCATCCATCTGCGGCATAACGACATCAAGAAGTATAAGATCGGGTTTGTCATATCCTCTAGCTATTTCAAGTGCTTTTTTGCCGTCTTTGGCTACTTTTATGTTATATTCATCTTTTAGCAGGTCGGATAACAATGCGATGTTGGCAACCATGTCATCTACAATCAGTATGGTTGCTTTTCTTTTTTTTATAACTTCCATCTGTTCATAATCTCCAATGCTTTGTCATATTCTAACTCTTCTATATATTTTTTCCACTCTGCAAGCTCATTTGCATCTACTGTTGTGCTTAAGCTCTTAAAAAGAGAATCTACTGATTTGGATTCTAACATATTTGATTTTGAAATTGCTTGTTTTATGTCATTAAGAAGATTTTTCAACTCTTCATTATCTAGTTTTTCACTTAGAGAAGTGCTTCCTTCATCTAAAATAACCTCTTCCAATCTCTCTTGCGTACTTTTTATAGCGGTTCTTAGTCTCTCTATTTCGCTCTCTGATACCTTTTGCTTTGACACATATTTAGCATCTATACTTTTACAAACTTCATAGAGCTTGTTTGCTCGCAGGTTGCCGCTTAAACCTTTGAGTGTATGAATAAGTAATTGCGCACTGTTGTCATTATGGGACATAAGTATCACTATATCTTTAAATGTACTCGTTAGCTCTTGAGAGAAATTTTTCAAAAGTTTATATATTAACTCTTTGGAACTGAAAATTTTCTCTAAATCTTCCATGTCAAGAATTTCATCTATTTTTCTTAGTGATACATGAGTCTCTTTGATTTTCAAATCTACATTACACAATTTTGCAACTGTTTTATAAAGTTCACTCATGTCTATGGGCTTACCTAAATGCTCATTCATTCCTGCCTCTATGGCTTTTTGTTTATCCTCTATCATGGCAGCCGCAGTAAGTGCAATTATAGGTATATCTTTGTCACGCTCTCTTATGAGCCTTGTTGCTTCATAACCGCCCATGAGAGGCATTTGCAAATCCATGAGAATTAAGTCATAACGAGAAGGATTTTCAAAATATTTCTCAATCGCTTCCTGTCCGTTGTTTGCTATGTCAACCTCTATCGCCACGCGCTTTAGCATCATTGATGCTACTTCTTGATTTATAAGATTGTCTTCAACGAGCAGTGCTCTGATGCCGCCGAAATTTGGAAGTTCTTCTGTCTCTTTGTATGTAGTTTTGTCAAAATCAAGTTTTTCCCAAGATGCTACTTCAAATTCCAATTCAAAACTAAATGTGCTTCCTACGCCCTCTTGGCTCTTTGCTATTAACACGCCGCCCATTGCTTCTATAATCTTTTTAGATATAGTTAGCCCAAGTCCGGTTCCACCGTATTTTCTAGTAGTAGATGTATCTGCTTGCGTAAAGGGAGTAAAGAGTTTTTTAAGCTGTTCTTCGTTTATGCCGATTCCGGTGTCGCTTACGCAAAAGGAGATAACTGCTCTTTTGTCATCAAGCTTTTCTTTGAGTTTAATATCAAGCGATATGCTTCCCTCATGAGTAAATTTGATTGCATTGCTTATGAGGTTTGCGAGAACTTGTGTAATCCTAAGCTTATCTCCAATAATTACAAATGGCACATCATCTTTTATTTCACAATGAGTACCAAGAGATTTTTTTATAGAGCTCTCTAAAAACATAAACTTAAGCTGCTCCATAACATCTTCTAATCTAAATTTTTTATGCTCTAGCTCAAGTTTTCCGGCTTCTATTTTAGAGTAGTCAAGTACATCGTTTATGATTCCTAAAAGTATCTTTGAGGAACTGTTCACTTTAAGGAGCAGATTTTTTTGCCTATCGTCAAGTTTTGTATCAAAGAGCAGTTCACTTAGACCTATAATGGCATTCATCGGAGTTCTTATCTCATGGCTCATATTTGCCAAAAAGTCACTTTTTGTTTTGTTTGCAAGCTCTGCTTTCTCTTTGGCCTCTTTTATGGCTATTTCTGCCTCTTTAAGCGTTGTTTGGTCAAACATGTAGCCTCGTATGGAGAGCAGACTGTTCTTCTCATCTCTTATGAGATGTGAAAAATCATAAAACCACCTGTAGTTGCCATTCTTGAGTCTTAAGCGGTAGGATTGTTCAAAGTAGTTGATATTGTTATCTATATGGTAAGTAACCTCTTTGATGATTCTCTCTATATCATCGTGATGGATGAGGTCTGCATATAAGAAAGAATCGCTTTGCATCTCTTCTCTTGAGTATCCGAGAATGTCGAGACAATTCCATGAGATATATTTTATCGGCCAGTTTTGCGATGCCGTCCACTCAAGAGTCATAACCGGACCGCTTGAGAAGAGTTCTCTCTCTTTTTCAAGAGCATGCAATATCATTTTTTTCTCTGTTATATCTCTAAATACGACTATAGCTCCTCCGTCGTTTGTTGGAGCTACCGTTAAATTAACCGGAAAAAATGAGCCGTCTTTTTTTATGAAATACTCTTCAAGCTCTTTAATTTTTCTATCTTTCGTAGTTATATAGATGGGACACTCATCATTTGGGTAGATGGAGTTATCTAATTTATGATGATGAAAAAGGTCATGTTGATGAGTGCTTAAAATCTCATCTTTTGTAAAACCGAGCAGATTTATGGCACTTTGATTTACAAAAGTGCACATTCCGTCTTTGTCAACCCCGTAAACTCCGTCTCCTATGGCATCTATCATCGTAGCTCTCTGAATGATAGACTCATTCTCTTTTTGTGCTATTTTATACTCTGTTTCTTGCATTTGTCTATAGGATTTTATAATGTAGATAATATTTCCCAACACAAGAAAAATGAAAACAGCACTAAATACCAAAAGAATTAATAGAACTTCTTGTTTAAGCTCATTTTCACTATCATCTAAACTAGCCAGCAGTTTGGCTATCATTTTTTGAAGCAATGAATATTTTTCAAACGATATCGCATCAGCTTCTTGTGCCTCATTTGATCTTTTTTCAAGCGAAAGAGATGTCGCAATGACGGCATTTTTAAAAAAATCTATATAAACTGCTTTTAGCTCATCTGTTTGAAATTCGTGATGAATTAAAAAATCAAGCGTATATATAGCTTTTTTTGAAGAGATTGCCGCTTCTGCCAAATATTTATCATCATTTATGTGAGCGCTTCTATAAAGATATGATGCAACTAGAATTACCTCTTTGTCAAATTGATTTACCTGATTTCTATGCAGTAAAATATCTTTGCTTACCTTATTCTTGAAATCGTATGTTACAAACAGAGCTACTAAAGAGATAACTAGAACCAATATATTTGAGATAATGATTTTTGAGGTGAGAGATATTTTCATTATTTTGCTCTTATAAAAAGATTTTTTTCAACGCTCTCTTGAGCGTACTCTTTAAACATCCAGTCGGCAAACTTCTCTGCCTCTTTGTTGCTTTTTAAAAAAACCAGATTCAGTTCTCTTTTTATCGGATAGCTATGGTTTTGGATATTCTCTTTTGTCGGTTTTACACCCTCAAGTGCCAAAATTTTTATAGGCATACCATGCTTTTCAATGGCACTGGCAGATCCTAAAGATATATAACCGATACTATTTACAATTCCGCCGACCCAAACCATCATATCGTTATTTGCTCCGGCTTCCCATGCAGAGGTATCTATCATCTTTGTTTTGTCGCTGTTTTTCGTATTTTGTGGATGAAAAAGTCCGGTATATTTTTCAAAAACATCAAGTGTTCCACGGTCTATTCTTTTTGAGAGCAGATGAATTTTTTCATCTTTAGTGTTAAATTTTTTCCAGTTTTTAACCTCTCCCGTATATATTTCAATCAAATCCTTTTTTGATATATTTTTAAGAGGATTGTCACTGTTTACTATAAAGGCTAAAGTGTCGTAGCCAATAGTCACATGGGAGACGGCACTTTTTTCTTGCTCGGTTAAATCTCTGCTTACCATGCCTATTTCTATCTTGCCTGATATAAGAGAGTCAACCGCATATTGACTTCCGCCGCCGGATATATTTAATGTTATACCGCTCTCTTGTTTGTATCTTTGTGCAATTTGTTCAATAATAGGCTGTATAGTCGTAGAACCGACGCAGTTTAATACCGTATCGCCAAACGCAAAACTAAAGGAGAGTAAAACAGTTAACAGGTATCTCATTTTTTTATCCAATATCTTTATTTATGTTCATTATATCTTCCAGCCATCCATAAATTTGAGTGCTTTATCATATTCAAATTCATCGACAGCTTCGCTCCATTCAGACAGCTCGTTGTTATTTATAACACTTTTAAGATTTTCAAAAAGAACCATTTTCTTCTCTGATGAGACTATATTAGCTTTTAATAACTCATTTTTGACTTCATAAAATAGCTCTTGCTGCTCACTCTTGTTTAAGTGATTTACGACCATGTAATTTATATCATTTTTACTCTCCAAATCTAACTCAGAGAGTCTCTCTTTTACTCTTTTTATTGCTTCGTTTAATATTTTTATATCACTCTGCGGTATCTCGTCTTTTAATCTATATTTTGCATTTATGCTTTTACAAACAGCATGTAGCTCATTTGCTCTTAAGTTGCCGCTTACGCCTTTAAGTGCATGTAAAAGGGCAGGCGCATCAGAACTTTTATTTGATATGAAATCCGCTATGTCTTTAAATTCGTTATTTAACTGTTTTGTGAATTTTTTTAAAAGCTTGGCGATAGTCTCATTTGAACTAAAATTACCTTTTAGATACTCCATGTCAAGCACTTCATAATTTTCTTTTTGTGTTGTGTTAAGAGTTCTGTTTTCAAAATCCACATGACAATATTTTGCAATAATCTTATAAAGTTTACTGGTATCTATCGGCTTGCCCAAATGCTCATTCATTCCGGCATCCAAAACTTTTTGTCTGTCTTCTATCATTGCCGCGGCACTTAGAGCTATGATAGGTATCTCTTTGTTATGCTCTCTTATGATTTTTGTAGCTTCATATCCGCCCATTATAGGCATTTGCAGATCCATCAAAATAAGACGATATTTATTTCTATGAGAAAGATATTTATCAACTGCCTCTTTGCCGTTGTTTGCAATATCTACATTTATGCCGACTCGCTTTAGTATCATAGAGGCTACCTCTTGATTTATCTCATTATCTTCGACAAGAAGTATGTTTATGCCATTGAAATTTAAAACTTTTTCTTTTTCAGGCTGAATTAGAGTAAAGTCTGTTTTATCCCATGACTCAACTTCCACCTCTATATCAAAGCTAAATATTGAGCCTACATTCTTTTGGCTCTCTACTTTTAGCTCGCTTCGCATTGCTTCAACGATTCTTTTAGATATGCTGAGACCTAAACCTGTTCCGCCGTATTTTCTAGTTGTTGAGATGTCTGCTTGGGTAAAAGGAGTGAAGAGTTTTTGAATCTCTTCTTCGCTCATTCCTATACCGGTATCGCTGACGCTAAAAGCAAGAACTGCATGTTGCTCATCGATTTTTTGTTTTAAATCTATGTTGAGCGTTATGCTGCCGTTGTTTGTAAACTTTAGTGCGTTGCTCAAGAGATTTGTCAAAATCTGGTTGAGTCTAAATTGATCTCCTATAATGATGGAAGGTGCCTCAGCACTCATTTTTAGAGTAAGAAGCAATCCTTTTTTTGAGGCGCTTTGGTTTAGCACCGTGTCTAGTCTCAAAAGCAGATTTATTAGATTAAAGCTTTTTTCTTCAAGTTCTAGTTTTCCTGCATCTATCTTGGAGTAGTCAAGTACATCATTGATGATTTCAAGAAGCATCTTTGATGAGCCGTTTACTTTTGATAGCAAATCTCTCTGTTTTTCACTCAGAGGCGTATCAAACATCATTTCGCTTAAACCTATGATTGCATTCATGGGAGTTCGTATTTCGTGGCTTATGTTGGCTAAAAATTGGCTTTTTGCACTATTTGCAAGTTCGGCTTTTTTTGTGGCTTCGATAAGCTTGATATTTCTGTCTTTAACTCTTCTTTGCATTTTATTGAGTGCGAATGAAAGTGTTTCAATCTCATCACGGCTTTTGATGAGCGGAATGTCAACAGACTCTTTTTTTCCCATGAGACTCACTGCATCTGCAAGTCTTAGCAGGTTTTTAGATATGCCATAACCGATAATCAGAGATATAATAATAGATATCAAAATCTCTGCAAAAATAATTTTATAAGTTGTCTCTCTATTTGATTGAATAATTAGATTTTTTTCTCTTAAATCAAGCGCCAACTTGAAAGTGCCGAGTTTCAGCCCCTCAAGTTCAAGCTTGCTCTGTACTATCTCATAGTTTGGATCTTTATCATCGGGTATATTGCCGACTTTTGACAAGATGTTGCCGCCGATGTCCTTGACTTCACATGCCTCTACGCTTTTGAGTTCGGTCAGTTTAAGTAAGATATTGTCAATAGTAGCCAAATCATATACGGATAGCGATGTTAAGAGTGACTGAGTACCAAATAGTTTGATAAACTCTATTTTATCGTTTATTAATTTATTGGATGTTTTTTCAAGAGATTGAAAATTTACAAACACTATCATTGTTAAAAAGATGATTTCTAATGTAACGAATGAGATGATATATTTGTATCTAAAAGAGAGACTCTTTTTCATCTAATATTTTCCAAGTTCAACTGCTAATTTTTTTATTTCATCAAATTCCAAAGAGTCAGTTTTAATCATGTTGTTGTTTTTAGTCAGTTTTTCTAAAATATCTTTTGGCATTTTTAACAGGGCTTCTCTTATCGCATCAACATCTTTATTTTCTATAGAAGGCAAAACCGCAATCGGATGGCTTGGATAACTATCGGTTTTGTATAAAATTTTTATTTTTGACGCAGTGTCGTTGTCATGTAGTTGTTCAAGTGTTCTGCTTATGCCTCCGCCTATGTCTCCAACGCCTCTTGCAACACCTTTATATACAGAATCATGTGAGTTTACATAAAGCACATGAGCATCTTTTTCTATATCAAATCCATACTTTTTTTTGAGTTCATATTTTGCAAGAAGCGTAGCCGCAAAAGCATTAGGTGCAGGAAATAGAAAAGTTTTTCCTTTAAACTCATTTATATCAAAAGCTCTCTTGTCTGTGTGCGTTACTAAAATTCCCTCTATTTGTTCGGTTGTTCTTGCAATGGCTTTATAGCCTTTTTGTTTATTTGCTATAACAAAATGGTATGGATTCATGTAGGCTATATCATAATTTCCCGCATAAAGCTCTTCTTCAAATTTCGGAATGGACGATTCGGTTTTAAAGACAAGACGAAGACCTGTCTCTTTTGAAAGGTATGAGACAATTGGTGCCCAAGTTTTTACAAGTTCGCTGGGGCTTTGCTGCGGCACAACCCCGAAGATGATATCTTTAGAAAAAAGAGATGACGATATGAGTATGATAAAAAATATAAATTTCAAAGAAAAATATTTTTTGCTGCTCATAACTTCCAACTGTTTAAAATTTCAAATGCTCTTTCATACTCTAAGTCGCTCATGGCACTCTCAAAGAGATCTAGTTCATCTGCATCAATGATATCCGTAAGATTGTGTTGTAGTGTCTCATATTTGTGAGTTTTTATAATATTGCCGTTTAAAAGACCGTCTCTTATCTCAAAATAGAGCTCTCTTAGTTCATTTTTGCTTAGCTTTTGTATTTTTGCACTATCTTTTTTACTCTCTACATGTAACTCTTTTAGTTTATCTTTTACTTCCTCAATAGCCGAGGTTAAGGCTTCTATGTCTTTTTCGTTTATAGGCAGTTTAGTTCTGTATTTCGCATCTATATTTTGGCAAACGGTGTAAAGCTCATTTGCTCTTAAATTGCCGCTTACACCTTTGAGCGCATGTAGAAGAACAGGTGCATTGCCATCTTTTGTTAATAGCATTGCAGCAATATCTTTAAACTCATTATTGAGTTCATGCGAGAATTTTTTTAAGAGTTTGTCAATAGACTCTTTAGAGCTGAAATTTTTGTTTAGATATTCGATATCAAGTACTTCACAGTTATCTTTGGATTCCTTTATGTAAGCTCTCTCAAATGCCACATGACAATACTCGGCAATAGTTCTATAGAGTTCATCAGTTTCTATAGGTTTTCCTATGTGCGCATTCATACCCGACTCTTTGGCTTTTTGAACATCTTCAAGCAGAGCTGCGGCACTCAGAGCGATAATAGGTATATTTTTGTCATGTTCTCTTATGTGTTTTGCAGCTTCATAACCGTTCATGACAGGCATATGCAGATCCATAAAAACAAGATCATATTGAGAAAGATTTAAGAGATATCTGTCTAAGGCTTCTTTACCGTTATTTGCAACTTCTACTTCGATTCCAACTCGATGAAGCATCATAGAAGCTACCTCTTGATTTATTATATTGTCCTCTACAAGCAGGATTTTGATGCCGCTGAAATTTGGAAGTTCTCCTGTTTCCACCTCTTTTATCTTTTTAAAAGATGAATTTTTTGCATTTGAGAGTGCATCAAAAAGAGTTGAGCTTGTAACCGGCTTTGATAAGAAGCTGTCTATCTCAACTTCCGCAAGATTTACTTCGTCTATCGCATGTGCACTTACCATCAAAATTGTAGGAGCTTTTGACTTTATCTCACCGCTTTTTAACATCTCATGAATGCGTTTAATGGTCTCTTTGCCGTTAAGCTTGGGCATCTGCCAGTCCATCAAAATAATCTTGTAGGCATTTTGATTTATATCTGCCTCTTTTACCATCAAAATTGCTTCTTCACCGTCTTTTGCTTCATCGCATACGCAACCAAATTTTATAAGGATATCTTTTAAAATCTCTCTTGAAATCTCCTGATCGTCAACAATTAAAACTTTGTTTAACTCATCTTTTGAAATTGCAATCGAATCATCCCAAGCCTCCACTTCTACTTTTAACTCAAAACTAAATGTCGTACCTATCCCCTTTAAACTTTGTGCGATTAATGTGCCTCCCATCGCTTCAATGATTCTTTTAGATATGGTAAGTCCAAGACCTGTTCCGCCGTATTTTCTAGTAGTGGAGCTGTCGGCTTGCGTAAATGGAGTAAATAGTTTTTGAAGATGCTGTTCATTCATCCCTATGCCTGTGTCGCTCAGAGTAAAAGAGAGGATGGCATGTTGTTCATCGAGTTTTTCTTTAAGATTTATATTTAGTAAAATACTGCCGTGGTGTGTAAACTTGAGTGCATTGCTTAGCAGGTTTGTTAAAACTTGAGACAGTCTTAGCTCATCACCTAGCACCATATAAGGCACATCGTTTTTTATATGAAAATAGAGTTCTACATCTTTGTTTATAGCAGTAGCGCCAAATAAAACTCTAAGCTGTGATAGTATAGATTCAACCTCAAAAGCTTTGCATTCAAGTTCAAGTTTTTTAGCCTCTATCTTTGAGTAGTCGAGTATATCGTTAATGATTCCAAGAAGCATTTTTGAAGAACTGTTTACTTTTGAGATGAGATTTCTTTGCTTATCGCTTAAATCCGTATCAAACATCATCTGGTTAAGACCTATGATGGCATTCATGGGTGTTCGTATCTCATGACTCATATTTGCCAAAAATTGACTCTTTGCGCTGTTGGCTTCTTCGGCTTTTTTCTTCTCTTCTAAAATAGCATTTTCATATGCTTTTTTCTGGGTAACATCTCTAAATATGACGATTGCACCGTCATCATGTACTGAAGCAACGCTTAATTCTACAGGAAAAAAAGAGCCGTCTTTTTTTATGAAATAATCTTCCGCTTCTCTGCTTATATTGTCTTGCAGAGTCTGATGTATAGGACACTCAGCGGCATTATAAAGTTCATTTGAGGGCTTATGATGATGAAACATCGTATGTTGATTTTTATATAAAACTTCCTCTTTGCCAAATCCAAGCATATCAAGGGCTTTTTGGTTTATCCATGTACAGTTTCCATTTGCGTCTACACCATATACACCTTCTCCCATATTTGAGATTAGGGACTCTACAAATCTTTTTTTTCTTTCTATATGTATATATGAGGTGAGCGCTCCCATGAGAGCGAGCATAAATATTATCAGGCTGTATTTATATTTGTCCCAAATGTCTTCAAGCGTGATTTGCGGAGTTTGATCAAAAGGCGGAAGCCTCAGCTCCCTTGTGAGTTCCTCAGTCTCAAGATAATCCGCTGCAAGAGAGTAACCGTAAATTTTTGACTCTTTTGCATGCTCCGAAGTAGGTTTAAGTAAAAAAAGTGCTGAAACAAAATCTTTTACATCCTCCTCATCCGCATGAGGAAGTGCAAAAATAGGCCATTCAGGATAGAGCACTGTAGATGTTTTAAATGGGTAGTTTTTATGAGTCTGCTGGTTGATGATTCTTACATCGGAAGCTTTTATCTCTCCCTTTTTTATCATCTGCTCTACTATGCCGTCTCTTGTAAAACCGACATCAGATTTCCCCTCAAGTACATGTTTTATAACATCTGTATAGCCTGATTTTAGCTCTATAATCTCTTTTGACTCTTTTATAATATCTATGCCACTTTTGTGAAGTTCATAGGCTTGAGCTCTAAAACCTCCCAAAAGATTTACATTTGGCGTTGCTATTATTTTGTTTTTAATGTCGCTGAGTGTTTTAATTGGGCTGTCATTCTTTACGACAATCACACCTGCAAATTTATTTGTGTGAGCATCGTCATACATGGCAACCAAAGTCGCAATAGCGCCGCTTAGTTTATGCTCATGTCTTAGAATCAAAAAGTGAATCGGGCTTGTAGTAACAATATCAAGCTCTTTTGCGGCTATTTTTTTGTTCATCTCATCTTGTGTTAAAACCTCTAAAATAACTTTTTTATGAAGTGTTTCGTTGAGGTGCTGCACTAGAGGGTCATATCTCTTTTTTGTATCTTCATACCCTTTGTAGGCATAAACACCAAAATGGATTTCATCTTTTGCATAGAGATTGAGAGTAAGTAAAATAAGTAGAAAGAGAAAAAATTTCATTAGAATGTTATCACTTTATAGTCGCTCTGAAGAGCATTTGTAAGCATCTCGCCTGTATGAATAGGATCTACTCCAAGTTCGTTTAATCTATCGGTTACGCCGTAATCATCGCTGCAAACTACGCAAACATTGAACTTTACGCCAGTTTTCATAACTGTTTTTACTCTCTCTTGAAGATCTTTATTTTCTGCTAGAAGTTTTGCCGAAGGTCCCCAAATCATGATAGTAGCTTCATCCCAGTAACCACGAGGAAGCATCACCGAGCCGTATAAAAGTATAAGTTTTTTTGCTACCTCTTCATCTGCGCTTGACCATACTATTAAAAGTTTGTTTTTCATTTATGCCTCGAGAGCCTGTTTCATGTCTGCTATAAGGTCTGCGGCACTCTCAAGTCCGCAAGATATGCGAATAAGACCGGAAGGAACGCCGCAAGCTATAAGTTCTTGCTCATTTAACTGCTGATGAGTTGTTGAAGCAGGGTGTGTAATGATAGACTTAGAATCCCCGATATTTACGACAAGAGAGTAGAGTTTAGTGGCATTTACTATCTTTGTTGCCTCTGCCAAGCTACCGACTTCAAAGCTTAAAAGTCCGCTGCATGCACCGCCTTCAAAATATTTTTGTGCATTTTTATAGTTTGAGTTGCTTTTTAATCCAGGGTAGTTTACTTTTTTTACTTTTGGATGCGACTCTAAAAACTCTGCAAGTGCGAGAGCATTTTTTGAGTGTTCACGCATGCGAAGGGAAAGCGTTTCCATCCCTTGAATAAACAGCCATGAGTTAAACGGAGATAATACAGCTCCCAAATCTCGCGCCAAAGAGAGTCTTGCTCTAAGAGTATATGGCGGCAGGTTTGTATCGACATAGACTAAACCGTGATAAGAAGCGTCAGGTTTGTTGAAGTGTTCGTAACGAGGATTTGCTCTTAATTTTTCAACCAATCCTTTTCTCTCCACTAAAATTCCGCCGATTGCCAGACCTTGCCCAGTCGTATATTTGCTGGCACTATGAACCGTAATATCTGCTCCATGTTCAAACGGGCGGCATATTACGGGTGTTGCTACCGTATTGTCTACTACGCTTAAAATGCCATATTTATCAGCGATAGCACTGATTGCTTCTATATCTGCCACGTCAATGCTAGGGTTTGTAAGAGATTCAAAGAATATTACTTTTGTTTTATCGTCTATAAGAGATTCAAGAGATGTCATGTCATGTACGTCAAAATATCTAGCCTCAATGCCAAATCTCTTGAGTGTGTGGGTGTTGAGCGTTAAACTACCGCCATAGAGTTGTTTTGCACATACTATGTTATCTCCGGCTTCGGCAGCATTTGCAATAGCAAAAAAGATAGCACTCATTCCGCTTGAAGTAGCAAGTGCAGCTTCTCCGCCCTCAAGCATTGCAAACCTTTTTTCAAAAACATCAGTTGTTGGATTGTTAAGACGGGTGTAAATATTTCCCAACTCTTTTAAAGAGAATAAATCAGCCGCATGCTGTACATCACGAAACTCATAAGCAGTCGTTTGATAAATAGGAACAGCCATCGTCCCTTGTGAATCTTTTGTATATCCACCGTGAAGTGCTATTGTCTGTAAATCCATAATAGTTACCTTTTTTAGTAATATTCTATCAAAAGATAACTAAAAGATTATTTTATAAGACCCTTTGCCCAGTCTTGCATGGTCTGATGAATCTCCTCTCTTGGAGGCTCCATAAACTCTATAATGATTTTATCTTCAAACTCGCAAACGGCTATACTTCGTGGTCGTACCGCTAAAACTTTCGTATTTGGGATAGATGGTCCAAAACAGAATATGATATTTTTAGCATCAATCAGCCCATCCACAATCTGCCCATCAAGAGCTTTTGTGTGCGAGTAGTGATCAAATACGGCAATAAAACGTGCAACCGGATGACTTTCTATCTTCTCTCTTAAGTATGCCACCACTTCATCCGTACTTGAGACTTTCATCTCACTTTTGAATAACTCTAAAGTATATATCGGATACTTTTCCATTAAAATCGTTTTTTTCACTTTCTACTCCTGAATACAAATTTCTTTTTTTCTAATATGAACTATCGTCTGATAGCTAACAATAGATACAATAATCGTCACCGCTGCTATCATTATATAAGATAAAAGCAGTAAAAATAGACAACTGTTTTGATGATACATAAGCATAGTACTAATCGCCATTGCTGCCACCGGAAATACAAACGCCCACCATGAGATAAAAAACTTTATTTTTATAAAATTTTTGTACATAAAAGCTACCAAAATCGTAAAAAATAGAGCCAAATTAAAAAGTATGATAGCAAAAGTGTCAAGTACGCCAAACATTTTAAAGTAGGCTATAAAGCCAACGGCAGGAGGTGCAATAAGTATGAAAAGAGTCGGCATAAATTTTACAGCCATCTGGTTATGAAAAATAATTCTGTTTAAGATTACGGAAAATAGAATTATCCAAAAAAACATTCCTACGCTAAAAAAATACAGAAGCAGACCAAGATCTGCAAAACCGACTCCTGCAACAGGCACTAAAACATTTCCTACTATAGGTATAAACCATGCAGGATTTGAGTGATCTAACTGTTGATTTTTGTTTATCCAAAAAGAGATAGTATGCATTGTGAGGTAAAAATGCAGAAGTGTTGCGGGATACCAAAAAATGGCACTAAGGAGAGGAAAATTCTCTTTATATATGATGGCAAGCATCAGCATAGAGATAGAGATGGCTGCAAAAAAGTTTATCCTAATGGGATGTGAAAACTCATTTTTAACGGCAATCTTGTATTTTGAAAATTTTGTTATATAAATAATTGAGACAACGATAAATATAATAGTAGTTAAATACATAAACACTTCACCTAGAATGGATGGAAAACCAAGCCAAAGAGTTGCTTTTTGGTATGTAATAGTCAGTCCACTAAAGCCCATCACTACCGCATACATCATGATAGGAAATAATTTTAGCCGACTCTCTTTTTCAACAACTTCCATTTTCCACCTTTTGCTATAAAGAATAATTATAATTTACATAAATTTTACTATTTTTTTAAAAAAAAGTCAATAAGTTGCTCTATAGTAAATTTTTAAATATTGAGTTGTTTTTTTATGAGATGATAAAAGGAGAAAAAAAGATTTTTGTGCATGGCAGCATTGCCACGCACAAGATAGTGTTAGATGTGGTAGTTAGGTGCTTCTTGTGTGATGATAACATCGTGCACATGACTCTCTTTAAGTCCGGCACTTGTTATCTCAACAAACTCAGCTCTTTCCCAAAATGTCGGAATATCTTTGCTTCCGCAGTAACCCATTGATGAACGAAGTCCGCCCATCATTTGATGAACTATCCCTGCTATGCTTCCACGAAACGGAACTCGTCCTTCAATTCCCTCAGGCACGAGTTTATCTGCTGCCGTTCCTTCTTGGAAATATCTATCGTTTGAACCTTTTTGCATTGCACCGATACTTCCCATTCCGCGGTATGATTTGTATTGGCGACCTTGAAACATAATAGTCTCACCAGGTGATTCTTCCGTTCCTGCTAAAAGTGAACCTGCCATGATGCATGAAGCACCGACTGCTAAAGCTTTTGCGATATCGCCTGAGTATTTAATCCCTCCATCAGCTATAACAGGAACGCCATGTTTGCGTGCAGCATCGGCACATTCGGCAATAGCAGAGATTTGAGGAACACCGACACCGGCAATAATACGGGTAGTACATATTGATCCTGGTCCGATTCCTACTTTTACACCATCCGCCCCAGCTTCAATTAGCGCTTCAACCGCTTCGGCAGTTGCTATATTTCCGGCAATTATATCTACCGTTAAAGTTTTTTTAATCTCTCTAACAGTATCAAGAATACCTTTTGAGTGTCCATGTGCAGAGTCTAAAACTAAAACATCACATCCTGCATTTACTAAAGCTCTTGCACGGTCAAGTTGTCCGACACCGATAGCAGCACCAACGATAAGTCTGCCAAAAGCATCCTTGTTTGAGTTTGGATACTCGATGCGTTTTTTGATATCTTTTATAGTAACAAGACCTTTTAAGTAGCCCTCATCATCAATGATAGGGAGTTTTTCTATCTTGTTTTGGTGCATAATGTCAGCTGCATCGTCTAAAGAGATGCCTTTTTTTGCAGTAATAAGAGGCATTTTGGTCATTACTTCATCTGCACGTTTACTCATATCTTTTTGAAATCTCATGTCACGATTTGTAAGAATTCCTAAGAGCTTGTTGTGGGCATCAATAACGGGAACACCTGAAATTTTAAACTCATTCATAAGCTCACTTGCATCAGCTAAAGTTGCATCCGGAAGAACATAAATCGGGTCTATAATTACACCGCTCTCACTCTTTTTAACTTTTTTAACTTGTTTGCATTGAGCTTCTATATCCATGTTTTTATGAATAATTCCAATTCCGCCAAGTCTTGCCATAGCAATAGCGGCACGATATTCGGTTACAGTGTCCATAGCAGCTGAGACCATAGGAATTTTAAGGGAAATATTGCGAGTTAATTTACTCTCTAAAGAGACTTCTTTTGGCAATACTTCAGAGTATTGAGGTACAAGCAGCACGTCTTCAAATGTCAGGGCGCGTTTACGAATTTTCATGATAGTCCTTTTAAGGGGTAAAAGTTTTTATGTTGCTATAAAAATTCTGTAAATTATACTTTTTTTGTGGTTAAAAAGAGGTAAAGCGGGTTTTAGTATCAATGTTTATGAAGTTAAAAATAACAATTTACATCTGCTACTTTTTAGCATTAAGCTCAGATAACAGTTCAAGTTGGAGTTCCTGTATTTGCACAAGGCGGTTCCACTGGTTTGAAAGAAGGTGATCTACTTTTTCATGCAGGTGTCTAATTTCTAGTTCAGCTTTGAGGTTTATTTGATAATCATGCTGTGATCTAATACGATCTTTTGCTTCCTGGCGGTTTTGACTCATCATTATAATCGGAGCCTGAATTGCTGCAAGGCACGAGAGAATAAGATTTAGAAATATAAAAGGATAGGGATCCAGTGGATGTGATATAAATACAAATGAATTTATTCCAATCCATATAATGAGAAAAATAGCAAAGCTGATAAGAAATGCCCAACTACCGCCAAACGAGGCGATTTTATCTGCCATCCGTTCACCAAACGACCATTTATGCTCAAATTTTGATTCAACATCAAAAGAGAGAAGTTCATGTTCTTTAAGGCTGCGAACTACATCTTTTTCTAATGAAGACAGCTCACCGTTTTCAGACTCAAGCAAGGAGTGAAGATAGTTTTCTCTAAATTCAGCTAAATCTACTCTGCAGATAAAATTTTCAGCTGACCAGTTTGGGTAAGACTTCATTATTTCTGCCGCTATCTCTTTTCGTATTAATTCACCTGAAACAATATCTTTTGGAAGAAAAGATTTTTTACAAATGACACAAGTTTTTTTAAGAGAGTTCATGGATGTCATATATAACCTTTCTTAATTAATTTGTATTTATTTTTCCTATGGCACATGAAATAAAACTTTTGGCTTTTAGTCCGCTTTTTGCGAATGTTCCCAAATTTTCATCCTCTATCGGATAGCCTAGAGATCTCATCTTTTTACGAAAATTCAGCTCTGCTTCTTCATCTTTTATCTCAAGAGTGACGACTCTTGGCTCTTGCGTTAAGTCAACATCTACTTCGCCAAACTCATCTTTTAGAGACTCTTTTATAGTGTTTGTACATCCGCCGCATTTTACATTTAGCATTTTGAAACTTTTTTGCATATTTATGTCCTCTTGTTTTTTCTCAAAATTTAGCTTAAAAATTGAAAAATATGTTGAGTTGATTGTACCATTTTTGGATTTAAGTTTGTATATTTTGTGTTGTAGATTATTATGGTTTGTGGCATTAAAAAGTATTTGTTCATCGTATCCCGTTCGCAAAGCTAATTCACTAGATTTTTACCCATCTCCTTTGATATATATAACGCTTTATCGGCTCTGCCTATTAAACTATCTATAGTGTCTTTAGTTTCAATTTCAGCGACACCAAAACTGGCAGTTTTATATCCAATTGTATCGAATTTATAAGATGATAATCCAATACGCAGTCTCTCAGCCATTTCCTTTGCTTTGATGTAAGATGTTTGTGGTAATAAAATTAGAAATTCTTCTCCACCCCATCTGCCGATACGGTCACTGGAACGAATGAGTATTTGAAAAATTTCAGATAGTTTTTTTAGTACTTCATCTCCTACTTGATGCCCATAATTATCATTAATTTGTTTGAAATCATCAACATCTACTATAATTACGGAGAAAGGTTTTTTGTATAGTTGTGATTCATTTATAAATAATTGAGTAAGTTCTTCAATGGTATAGCGATTAAATAAGCCTGTAAGTGCATCAATTTTTGCGAGTGTCTCAAATAATGCTTCATTTGTAATATTTTGTTGAATTGCTTGGTATCCAACTATGTAATCATTATTGAAAATTGGTTCAATATGAGCATCAATCCAATACGATTCTTTATTTTTAGTATGATTTTTTATGCGACCATGCCATGGTTTTCCTTGTCTAATCGTTGTCCATAAATCTTTATATATTTCATTTGAGGTATCAGGGTGTCGAAGAATGGTATGTTTTTTACCTAGTAAGTCTTTTTGTGTATATCCGGTCATTTTACAAAATGCAGGACTTACATATGTAATAACTCCATGAGTATCTGTGATAGAAGTCGATACATATTTTTCTATACTAGAAAGATATTGTTGAAAGCATATACTTGTAATCATTTTATAATTAACCTATTTTTTGTATGTTATATATAGTTTATTTTATTTATTGACTTGTTATGACAAGTTGCATAAAAAATTATATCTTAATAAACTTTACAACTTCTTATAACAAGTTGGTACATGATGAAAGATATACTTAACCTTTCCGAGGATTACATTGATGAAATGTACAAAGAAATTGGGAAAAACGTTAAGAAAATACGAACGGAAAAAGGGGTTAGTCAATTAAAATTAGCGCAAGCTATAGGACATAAATCTGTCTCAATTGTCTCGTTAGCAGAGATATGTCATAATAAACAACATTTCAATATTGAACATTTAGCTAAAATTGCTTATGTATTGGATGTTAATATTTGTGAATTTTTTCCAAAGAATTTTTACGATTGAGTTTCTATATATTAACTTAAATTTGATTTTTTCTTGCTTCCAAGATAGAGCTTGGAAGCATATATGGCAATTTACTTGCTATAATTTATCGCTCTCTCCAAACTAAGCGCTCCGTCAAACAGTGTCTGCTCTTCATAAGCGTTCGCGATTAGCTGAAGACCTATCGGCATTCCCTCAGAGCTTTTTGAAACAGGAACAGAGATGGCAGGAAGTCCTGCAAGGTTTACGCTGATAGTGTAAAGGTCGCTTAAGTACATCTCCATCGGAGTTGATAGCTCTCCAAACTTGTTTGCCGTAGTCGGTGCAACAGGCGAGAGTATAAGGTCGACATTTTCAAATATTTTAGAGTATTGGTCTTTGATAAGATGTCTTGTTTTTTGCGCTTTTACGTAGTATGCTTCATAGTATCCGCTTGAGAGAACAAAGTTCCCAAGTAAAATACGGCGTTTTACTTCATCGCCAAAACCTTGACTTCTTGTCTGGATAAATGTGTCGTTTAGGTCTTTTCCTACAACTCTGTTTCCATAGCGGATACCGTCATAGCGTGCTAAGTTTGTAGTAGCTTCCGCAGTGGCAGTTATGTAGTAAGCGGAGATATCATACTTAGCGTCCATTAACTCAGCTTCTACTATCTCATGTCCTGCATTTTTAAGAGCAGTTATCGCTAAAGCGTAGGCTTTTTTTACATCTTCGCTTGCATTTTCTATATGTTTTGGTAAAACAGCTATTTTGAGTTTGCGATCTGGGTTTAGTTTGTCACATACTTTGTCGTTTTTGTTTGCACATGTAGAGTCTTTTTCATCATGTCCGCTGATGATGTCATACAAAATCGCCGCATCTTCAACATTTTGCGTCATCGGTCCTATCTGGTCAAGTGATGAAGCGTAAGCTCCCAAACCGTAACGGCTAACACGCCCATAAGTAGGTTTCATTCCGACAATTCCGCAAAAAGAAGCAGGCTGGCGGATACTTCCGCCCGTGTCGCTTCCAAGAGCCGCAATAGCAAGCCCTGCCGCAACTGCCGCCGCACTTCCGCCTGAGCTTCCACCCGGAACGCAGTCTTTGTTGTGAGGATTTAGAGTTTTGCCGTAAAAGCTTGACTCAGTCGTGCTTCCCATAGCAAACTCATCCATATTTGTTCTGCCAAACGGGCTTAGCCCCGCACCAAGCATCTTCTCTATTACGGTAGCATTGTAAGGAGCAATATAGCCTTGAAGTATGTTTGAGCCAGATGTAACAGACCAATCTTTTACCTGAATATTGTCTTTTATAGCTATAGGTACGCCTTCGCCCATATTGTGAACATCTATATAAGCGTTTAAATCTGCATTTGCTTTTATTTTCGCTTTTAACTCATTTTTAAAATTTTCTAGTTCTTCTTTACTTAATTTTAGCGCTTCTTTTAATGTAATCACTAGTTTTCCTATCTTCATAAATTATGGGGTGTATTATAGCAAAATGTGTTTATTTTTTCTTTAGCGGGGTTTTGTGATACTATTTTCATGATTTTCAAGAACTCTTTTGCCATGCACTATAGCTACGAATAAAACTGTATTTTCATTGATTTTATAAATTAGTCTATAGCTATAAACAAATATTTCTCGAATATTAATATCATTTAATTCAGGGACTTTGCGACCTAACTCTGTAAAATCTTTTAAAATTTCAGCTTTTTAAAAAAACTTTGATACAACTGACTTCGCATATGCAGGGGATCTTTCTCTATATAAGTGGCGATAGACTCTATATCCTGAACAGCCTCCTCTGATCACTCTAATTTGATAGCCATTTAGCCATTCTTGCTTTTGTATCTTGATGTGACGAAACTTCACCATTTTGTGGACGGTTAATTCCATTTTTTATTTTCTCTACAACATAAAGGTGATACTGTATATCTTCATAAGTACAATTATCAGGAAGATTTTAAATTATCTTTTGTGCTTCTTGCTTTACTGTTGCCATAGTATTCTCTTTTTATTATAGCATACTTGTTTTTTCATAAGTTATACCGTTTATAATATGATGATAACTAGCTAAATCTACTCTCTATCTTGTAGGCATTTGTCAATCCAATGTTTTAATCATCTATCTTAACTATTTATATTCACTACAATTAAATATATTGCAAATTGAAAGATTTTAGTTAAAATTTAAAGAATATAATTTTTTGTGGTTAAGAAGAGGTAAAGTTGGTTTTTATGTTATGTTACCGTATTTTCTTCTTTTGCCCATTTATACTTTAAACTATGGATATAGACGATAAGAACAAAAAAGGTGGCAGATGTTATGCCTAAAACTAAAAGCAGCATTGTTTCTGATGGGTGTGTTTCTAGTAAAATCAACTTTCTTACTAAAACAACAAATGAAATTTCCAAAAAAGTTATCGCATAATCAAACCCATTTTTTATAAATAAAGTCTTTATAATCGCTAAAACAATTAAAGTGAAAAGACCATCTGTTAAAATCATTTTTATTGATTGAAAATCAAGCGCACCCTGCTCAATAGTTAATGAAACCATTTTATAGCTTAAACTCATCAAACAGATAAATAGATACATAATCATTAAGCTTATAAATATATATCTTGCAATATTTAAAATTTTCATAAGAGTCTTATCGATTTTTTCTTCTAAAAACTTATCAAAAGATGATATTTTGCAAACTAATCCTTCCGTATCGGTTGTTTTTTTTGAATCTGTTTTTTTCGTCAAGATTGTTCCCCATAATAAAAAAGTCTAAATTTTTAATTTTTTGGATTTTACGCTTTTAAACCTTTAAATAGAATTACACCCCAGTGAAGAATGGCACTAACTTAAGCAAAAAAAGAGTAAAAATCAGGGAATAAAGAAGTTGGAATACAACTGGCTTTAATCAAGAAATCATCACCAAATGAAATTCTAAAATTAAAGTCAGTCATAAA